>ERZ1673695.25-NODE-25-length-271561-cov-25.131084_pt1 | contig 271561 bp, 264 predicted proteins | sample MGYA00580225_ERZ1673695 | MGnify/ENA primary metagenome ERZ1673695 (study PRJEB41218, sample SAMN15661739) | gut metagenome | host: Homo sapiens | place: Canada: London | collected 2015-08-20/2019-03-30 | study: EMG produced TPA metagenomics assembly of...
GGCCCTGGGGTCCTTGCGGGCCTGTCGCACCGTCTGCGCCGTCTGCACCAGCGGGACCGGCAGGGCCTTGGGGTCCTTGCGGGCCTATCGCACCGTCCGCACCGTCTGCACCAGCGGGGCCTTGAGGGCCTTGCGGGCCTGTCGCGCCGTCTGCGCCGTCTGAACCGGCGGGACCGGTGGGGCCCTGGGGTCCTTGCGGGCCTGTCGCACCGTCTGCGCCGTCCGCACCAGCGGGACCGGTGGGGCCCTGGGGTCCTTGCGGGCCTGTCGCGCCGTCCGCACCGTCCGCACCAGCGGGACCGGCAGGGCCTTGGGGCCCTTGCGGGCCTGTCGCACCGTCCGCGCCGTCCGCACCAGCAGGACCGGCGGGGCCTTGGGGTCCTTGCGGGCCTGTCGGTCCGGTTATGGAATAGCCCTCAATGGTTACCACTGCTGAACCTGAGCTCACGGCGATATCTAACGTTGTTGATTCAAACACAAGGCCCTCTCCCAATGTCAAGGGTACGGAACCATTCGAAGCAGTTACGTTGATTAAGGTGGTAGTCGGGTCTATTGCTCCTGTCGGACCGGTCGCGCCGGTTGGACCAGCCGGACCCATCGGGCCTTCCGCACCTGTGGGTCCAATCGGCCCGGTATTACCCTGTATGCCTTGAGGACCCGTCGCGCCTCTTACGCCGGATGGACCAGTAGGACCAGTTGGACCCGTAGGGCCGGTAGGCCTGGTGGGACACGGCGAGCAGCAGTAGGTGCAGGCTGTTGACAGTTGTGTGTAAAGCAACAACAATTTTGTTTATTATAAATAAAATTCTTATTATCAAATAGCATAGTATGTCTCCTAGTCTTTTTATTTTTTTGGTTTTATCTTAATGATGAATTTTATATATAGGTTACTTTTTTCGGCTGTTAATCTGAAATTGTCATACACAATTTATAAATTAAATTTTGACCAGGAAAATAATATTTTAGACAGCGGTAAATTATCACATCTTACATTTTGTTTCATAGGTGCAATTATATAATCTACAGACAAGTTTATCTGCTCAATACAACTGTAAATTAAATTTTATGATTTCTTACTGTAATATGTTGAGACGGATGACGTGTGCGTAATAAATTATAACGATGGCTCGCTGTTTGTTTTTGTGTTATCGTATATAAAATGAAGAAATCGACGATGGTAAATCATCCTAAGGCCCTTTGGACGGCTCTAGGGATGCGGATGGAAATATAAGATCCTCCGAATCGGCGATTCCGGCCTCTGCGCGGGAAGGTTCGCAAATCAGCGGGATGTAGGACAATGACACCATAAATAAAGACAAAAGTTTGTATAGGAACGCAAAAACAGATAAACAAGAACTGTCAGGGCAGCAGTTCATAAAGGGCCTGTGCGGTGGTTCAAGGGAGGTCAAGCCGGTTGATCAAAACCTGTCAAACCAGCGGTCCAGTTATATAGATAATAATAAATCAGATATTATTCATACAAAGCCAAGTCCATATGTCAACACTTTATGTAAATTGTCTGGAACGGGCAGACGAGTGCGGTGATATGGAAAATTGGAAACAATTATCACAAAGGCTGAATTAAAAGTGCTTACCAAAAACAAAGCCATAGTTCTTAAAGCCTCTATAGAGCGTTTCTTTGCCCTGGATTGTCAAGTCAAGTGCAACACCTTGTTAAAGAAGACCTCCTCAGGGGTTTTCCAACCGAGGGATTTGCGGAAGCGGCCATAGCCCCGCCGGATGTTAGTTGCTCTCATGCTGCTTAGGCGCGCTTTCCCTTTCAGCGTTAGCCCCCGTCTTAAATATATAAGCTGCCAGCGCCAGAACAAGCCCATAAACCGCATGCGGAGAGGACAACACATTATAGGATACCCTAAGGCGATTGTCGGACATGGTTTCCACGATGTTGGATACTGTTTCATCAACGAATACCTGGGCCGGAATCGCCAGGAGCATAATAACGCCGCAAATCAGCAGCAGCGCCGCGTTTTGGCGAGCGAACGTCCGCTTTGCCGCTATGTTTATTAATACAACCAGTATCATCGCCAGACATGCCGCCACTGGAATCACCCTGACAAAATATACAGCCAAAATTCCTGTGCGCGCCGGTGATGCTATTTCGTTTTCATGGGGCGCAATCAGTACAATAGTATCCTCAGGTATATAATAATCATGTTCTACCCCATACTCGCCATTAAGCAGTATGTATTTATGGAAGGGCTTTTCATAAAACAGCTCAATCTCTATGCGTCCTGTGCATACGTTGATTGTATCCTTGGCCGCGCCCGCTAAAATTAAACAGCAGGCTAGCGCCAATAATACAGCCAGTATCCGCCCTACGGGCTTTGACAGAATCTTTCGTGTGATCATAATAATATCTCCTTTTGTTAAATTTCACTATACAGATTTTGCTTATAGGATTTTGAGTCTTTTTATGCAGATTAATTATATGTGAATAAGTTTACAAATTGTAACTATTAAATATCCACGCCGGCATATGCAGCGTGCTGTTTTATCTGAAACTACTTATATTTTTGCCCTGTTCGGCCGCAATGTCGTCTATCAGCCGGCTTAACGGCCTGACATAATCCTTCATTCCAGGATGTGCGGAAGTCTGTATATATTTATCGCTGCTGTCGGACAAATAAAACACCTGACGCTGCTGTCCAAGCATTACAAGCTTATCGTCGCTTAAATCCCTGTCATAGGTCATGAGATGCCAGATCTCCTTGATTTTATATCGTGACAACGCGTTGCTGTCCGCCGAGGACACCTGCTTCCACCGCTCGCGCAGGGTTCTCTTGCAGCTTATTCCTATGCTCCAGCCATCGGTACATTTGAACCATTTATCAACCTCGATATCGGTTTGGAAGTGATCGGGCTTTTGATGCGAGCCAAAGCCATAATAATTAAAGATAAAAGTGGTTACGTCTTCGAGGCTGTTACCGGCGCGGCTTTTTCTTTTTTGCCCGGCTCTTCTTTCAAACTCCTGTGCAAACGCAGTAAGGATGGTATTTGTCTCTATTTCAGTCCTTTCGCAGGAAATCGCGTTAAGATTGGCAATAAGCTTTGTAAATTCACCTACAATTTCATTTCTTTCCAAATTAAGACACCCTTTTACGCCCAGGGTATCCCAGGTCCCCAATAGCCGGACTACCCCCTTTTTACCGAGGCTGTCCAATATCTGCTTTGCCGTTTCATAGCAGAATTCAACGTCGTTGCTGGGCACCCTGCTCAACGCTTCGTTAGTAGGTATTACAATATAGCGCGCAGTTATTATAAAAGCAATGACGTCGTCAATACGATTAATCTCCGTATCCAGCGCCAGCGCCAGATCATTCGCGAGAACAGCCGCTTTTGTGCCCCTTTTTGAGCTGTTGCTTATCTTATTTATAATGATGTCCCTGCATATCTTGAACTTTTCCTCTTCATTCAAGGCTGTTTGCTCTAAAATGGTTTCCACCTGGCTGACAATGCTCATCAGCAACGCGTCCCTTTTGCCTACGGCGCCGTATTGGTCCGTATTCATCAGCATGCGCGCAAACCAATAACAGTTGCGCCATGGACTATAATAAACCGCCCTTTTTATCTCGTCCGCAAACGTCATTCCAATCCCCTCCGTCTATCCTTTTTTGAGCCATTTTGCAATACTCTTCTGAATTATCGATGCAGACAAAACTCCTGTTGTTTTGTTTCGCGGCAACTCCCGTAGTGCCGGATCCGCAAAAAGGGTCGAGAATCAGGCCCGCGTTTGTCGACTCAACTATTCTATTGATCAATTCCAGGGGAAACGGCGCCGGATGCGGATTGTTCAGCTCCTGTTTTATCTCCCAGACGTCGCCGTGCTTGTTCGCTCCCTGAGCCAGTTTGAAAGCCGGCTTGGCAATCATATATATAACTTCATATGTGGGCAGAAAATAACCCTTGTTGAAATTAATCCCGCCCTTGCGCTTCCAGATTATAATTTGCCTGACAGGGAATCCTTTTACAATTTCCGTGCGGTCCTGAAGCAGTCCCGCCTGCACCCGCCACTTGTGATTATAAAATATTGCGCCGTCGTCCTTTAATAAACGGAGCATCTGTTTTAAACACGCTCTTTGCCACTTGCAATATACGTCATAGGGCATATCATCCGAGTGCTCCAGATAGCCGTTTTGCAGCGCGGCGTTTTCCCATTTGCCGCCACGGCCGTCCTTCATTCCGTTTCCCGTAGAATTTTTAAGATTATACGGAGGGGAAGTAATTACTAAATCAATGCTTTCCCCTGGCATCTTTTTCATTGTGGAAAGACAGTCGCCCAAGATTATTTTATTTGCGACAGCCTCGATCTTCAGCCGCTTTAAGCCGTCCACTTTGATAACATCCGTCATCATCAGCACCTCAATACTATGAACATCATAAATAGTTTATCACACGCCACCCGCCTTTACAATCAACGGCGCTTTTATACCTAAAATTATAGTAAAACGATTAAAACTAATCTACCTCTCCTTTTATATCCATTGAATTGTTATTAAGTAACGGTATTCGGCAATAATTTTGAATAAGATAAGCAGACGTTTATTGCTGTGAAAAAGACGTATAAATAAACTAATATTAATTAAATTTTTTTATCCTCTTGGAACGTGGATAAGGCTTTTTTTCATCGGTAATTCCGGCTAAATAATCCATGCTAGTACCCAAAACAAGCGCAATACGCCTGCACTGCTCAAAGGTACAATACCTCTGGCCGCGTTCAATTTTAGAATAGTCGCTCTGATCTATTCCTGTGAGTATCTGCATCCCTACTTGCGTATAACCCTTTTCGAGTCTGAATTTCTTAAGCCTATCCATCTAATCACCAAAATAATTATGGGGCATTGCCCTACTGGTATCAGGGATAAATTGACCTATATGTTTATTCGGTTTAACTTCTTGGAACGTGGATAAGGCTTTTTCTCATCGGTAATTCCGGCTATATAATCCATGCTGGTACCCAAAACGAGCGCAATACGCCTGCACTGCTCAAAGGTACAATACCTCTGGCCGCGTTCAATTTTAGAATAGTCGCTCTGATCTATTCCTGTAAGCATCTGCATACGTACTTGTGTATAACCCTTTTCGAGTCTCAGTTTCTTAAGCCTATCCATCTAATCACCAAAATAATTATGGAGTATTGACCTATTGACTTTAGGGTTATATTGACCTATAATTGTATTAACTATTCTCGGAACACATCAATACCGGGCAAATAGCGTTTGTGACAAGATAACAATACAACAATTCCCACGGAGGTAAAACGAAAATGAACGATTCACACGACATGGATAAGGAACTTATCGAAGAGATACAGTACTATGCAGGCAAACTGCCGCCAGAACGGCAGGAACGCATTCTTGAAGTTATCAGGGCCATGCTGTTTACAAGAAGGGAGCTTTCCGGACGGGAAGATGGAAACACATCGATGATAGACGGAACCTGAAGCCGGTAGACAACTTCCGCTATAAAATAATCGTATAACGCGGCTTATTTTGCGGCGTGGGTATTGATCTGTCGCCAGGGGTAAATATTATATATCGGGCTGAAATCAGCTTCTAGCTTTCCGCTTGACCCAGTAGCTTTTGCTGAGTTTTAAGAAGCTCTTTGGCCATTAAAAGAAGATATTGTTGTGTAACAGGAGTTAAACTGCTGAATATCACCATAAACTCCTTTTGATAGGGAGAAGATAAGAACATTTCGCCCTCCCCATTACATAACCATTTTTCATTTACGTTAAAGGCAGAGCAGATCACCTTAACGTATTTTAGGGCCAGCGGGCGGCTGCCGCTTTCGATCATTGAATATGCAGTTTGTGTAATGCCAAGATGTTTGGCAAACTCCGTCTGGTTAAGGCCAAGTGTTTTACGTACCTCTTTCATGCGTTGAACCATAAGAACTCCTCTTTAGTGATATTGTAATATCACTTTATCACAGATCAGGTAAAAAAACAAGCTTTATATATCATAAAATTTATAGATTCATTTGACCATTAATTAATTCTGTGATATAATTCCATCATAAACATAATGAAAGGGAGCTTTATAAATGGAAGCAACAATAATAAAAGAAGTTGTTGATATTTTCAAAAATCTGTCGCTTCAAAACCAAGCTTATTTTATGGAATTAATAAAAGTTGCACAAATTCCCACGGAGGTAAAACGAAAATGAACGATTCCCACGACATGGATATGGATAAGGAACTTATCAAAGAGATACAGCACTATGCAGGCAAACTGCCACCAGAACGGCAGGAACGCATACTGGAGGTTATCAGGGCCATGCTGTTTACAAGAAAGGAGCTTTCCGGGCGGGAAGCGAAAAACTGGTTAGTGCGGGGAACAGGCGATATGAACGTATATATTACAGATTGCCGTTCATTCGCCGTCCTTAGCATGGCCCTTGCCCTTAGCCTCGTTTTGTTTTTCTATCGTCTCCATACCCAGCCGGATTAGCTCCAGCGTTGCGGCGGATCGGCTTGGGTATCGGTTTTCAAAGCGAAAATTATCAATACGCCTTAAAAGCTCGTCATCAACAATAACTGTATACCGGGGCTTTTTCGTTGGCATTGCTATCACCTCCACAGTTCATATTATGCATGAGTTCATATGCAAAGTCAATAAAAGTTTTAAACAGGCTTGACAAGTTCATACAGTCTGAACTATAATGACTTATGGTTCAGAAGTTCAGTCCAAAGTGAAGAAGGTGAAACGTATGGCAAACAAGCCCAAAAGAGTAACATATACAGCAACGCCGGACATAGAGTTGCTAATGGATAAAGCAAAGCGGATATTTTATGACTATAATCAATCCGAAATGATTCGTATACTTATAACGGCCGGATTGGATACTTTGAAAAATGAAGCGCGGATTGAGCGCCCCCTACCCAACCCGCCTGGACAGCGGCAGCCCTGATAAAAGCTTTTATGTATACATAAAGCTTTCGATATAATACAGGAACACCATGCCATCTCAGCTTACAGCGTTTTCTTTTTTAAGACTTTAGCCATACTGGCATATTTAACGCTGATATTAATTTTGTTAAATAGGTTTATAGCGATAAAAACACATTAAAGCATACAATTCCCACGGAGGTAAAACGAATATGAACGATTCCCACGACATGGATATGGAACTTATCGAAGAGATACAGCACTATGCGGGCAAACTGCCACCAGAACGGCAGGAGCGCATATTGGAGGTTATCAGGGCCATGCTGTTTACAAGAAAGGAGCTTTCCGGGCGGGAAGCGAAAAACGGGTTAGTGCGGGGAGGGGACGATGAGGTATGAAAACATCGACTGCCACATACAGCTTGGCCTGAAGGTGGCGTATTACAGAAAGCTAAGGGGACTGACCCAGCGGCAGCTTGCCGAGGAAATAGGCCGCAATACCTCCTATGTGGGCGCATTGGAAGCGCCGAACGTGGCGAGGGGCATATCGGTGGGCGCGCTGTTTGACATATCAAAGGCGCTTGGCATGCCGGCATATAAGTTTTTGTACTACATGTGAACCTCGCAAAATAATTGCCATGAGGCGGATTTGCCTCCGGCGGCTTAGAACCTTTTTTGCAAAAAAGATTCTAAGAACTCCAAAAAATGCACAGGGGATAATATAGGCTTGGGAAACATCATCCCAATTTTACAATCCATCAAAAATCAGCCAAGCGATACATGATTAAAACCGTTGTTTTTCGGGATTCCAAAGGGGACTTTTTACAAAAAGTCCCCTTTGGCGGGGGTTGAGGCGGAGCCCCATAGAGCCGGCCTGACAGTTGCTTGCAGCCGAAGGCCGTTTTTGCGGGTTAAGCTCTCATCGTGCTGTACAGTACGATGAGAATTGCCCATGGCGGTAAAAGGTTCTAAGAACTCCAAAAAATGCACAGGGGATAATATAGGCTTGGGAAACATCATCCCAATTTTACAATCCATCAAAAATCAGCCAAGCGATACATGATTAAAACCGTTGTTTTTCGGGATTCCAAAGGGGACTTTTTACAAAAAGTCCCCTTTGGCGGGGGTTGGGGTGGAGCCCCATAGAGTCGGCCTGACAGTTGCTTGCAGCCGATTTTTGCTATTGCTTGGCTCTCAAAGAACATGCTGTAAGGAGATTCGATAAAAATAAAAAGACATGAGAAAATCATTGGTTTAAGCTGGCTTTAAGCAACGCTTATAAAAACTTACAATTAAATTATGATTCATTTATGGAAGCTTTTAATTAGTAATTTTTTGAAATAAAGTCGAACATTACCGCTTAGAATTGTCTTTAAAACTTTCATAATTGAGATCCAATAAAGCGATACTAACGATGATAAACCGCAAAGGAGGTCTAATAATGGCAAAGCAAACCAACCCTACACAGCCCGTAAACACGGGCAATCAGCCTTTTGACCAGGTTTGGCAGAATACCCAGAACTGGAATATGGAAGCAGGCTCACAGGATATAACATCAAAGGACCTGGGCACGATTCAGGATGAGATGTATCATGAGGCCCTTGCATACAAGAAGTTCTCCGTGTATTCACAGTACTTCACGGATCCCCAGCTTAAGGATATGGCAAACAGGGGAGCCCAGCATCATAAGCAGCACTTCGACGCGCTGCAGAACTACCTTAACAGCCGTCAGTGAAGGAGGGGAAGTAAATGAATAACCAGCCCAATATGAGCGAGAAGGAACTCATTACCGACCTGCTTTATGAGGAGAAACATCTTGTAAAGCAGTACGCTTCCGACGTGGTTGAGACGGCTTGTCCGTCGCTGCGCAGGATTATTACAACCAATCTGACCGAATGCGCAACGGATCAGCACTGCGTTTTTGATCAGATGCTCCAGCGCAGCTGGTACAAAATCAAGGGCGCGCAGGATCAGGATGTAAATACCGCCAAGCAGGATATGCAGCAGCTTAGATCCCAGACAGGCATATAGGACAATTACGTTTCAGGCTAAACCTACGGGGGCCGTCGGGTAATCCCGGCGGCCCTCGAATACATTTAATTTGGGTATACAACCATTATTTCATGAGAATATTAGATATGGAGTTGGTTCGCATGGCAAAAAAACGAAGAATGATATGGATACTGTTTGCTGCGACAGTTCTGTTGGTCATTGCCGGGGCGGCGATATACCTTTTCCTTATAAATGGCAATAGAAGTCCGGAAGGAGAAGATATAAAGTTGGTATATTATCAAAGAACTGGAGGTAATTGCATTGAATGAAGAACAAAGGGCAAAACCCGTTGGCAACCCGCTTCATGGAGGACCAGGCAGTAAGACGCCAGGGGACAGGGAGGAACGGTATACGGGTTATAAGGAAAAACTCAGGGAGGCAAAGAGCAGATGACGGTTTCAAATGAAGAAAAAAAACAATATCAGCAAAAGGTTGAAAAGCGCATGCCAAAGAGTCATGCGTTTACGCAATGTGTATGCGCGTTTCTTGTGGGGGGATTGATATGCTGCATAGGCGAGTTTATAAGAAACCTGGGAATGACGTATCTAGAGCTGGATGAAACGCAGACTTCAGCGTTTACTTCAATAGTAATGATATTCCTTGGAGCCACCCTTACCGGTCTTGGCATATACGATAAAATAGGTAAGTTTGCGGGAGCCGGTTCGGTGGTTCCGATCACGGGATTTGCCAATTCAATCGTGGCTCCTGCAATGGAGCATAAATTTGAGGGCTATGTAATGGGAGTAGGCGCTCAGCTATTCAGTCTTGCGGGGCCGGTTCTGGTATTTGGAATAACGGCGTCCGTAATTGTGGGCATTATTGCCTGTATCATATAGGGGGGCGTTTTTAGATGAACAATAAACGATTAGGAAAGCAGAGCGTTTCGTTTGATATTGCTCCCAGGATACTCTCCTCAGGCACGGTTGTCGGAGATGTAGAGGGTCAGGGACCCATAGGAAAGCATTTCGACCTTATACTGGAAGACGACATGTGGGGCGAGAAAAGCTTTGAAAAGTCCGAGTGCAAGATGTATGAACGGGCGGTACGCATAGCCTCTCAAAAGGCAAACATTGACCCTGCCGATTTGGATTGTTTATTAGGGGGCGATTTGCTAAACCAGATTATTACCGCAAACTATGCTGCGCGTCAGCTAGGCTCGCCGTTTTTAGGCTTATATGGCGCCTGTTCTACGATGGCTGAATCCATGCTTATAGGCGCTATGCTCATAAACGGAGGGTTTGCCCAATATGTCGCGTGCGCCGCGAGCAGCCATTTTTCCACGGCCGAAAGGCAGTATCGGATGCCGTTGGAGCTTGGCAGCCAGCCCACCCCCACCTCCCAGAGGACCGTAACCGGTTCGGGGTGCCTGGTGCTTACGGACGGCGGCAACCAGATAGGCAGAGGTGAGGACAATGAAATGTACAATGATCTTTTTATTGCCGGAGGAACCATAGGCAAGGTCATAGATATGGGCATAACAGACGCGAACAATATGGGCGCGGCAATGGCTCCGGCAGCCTTGGATACGATGATAGCCCACTTCAATGATACCAATCGTACGCTTGCGGATTACGACCTTATAATAACAGGTGACTTGGGTTTGTTTGGCACCGAAATGCTCTATGATCTGTGCAGGGACAGCGGCATAGACCTTGGAGACAAGCACATCGACTGCGGAACAACCATATTTGAGCCTTCCCAGGATGTTGACTGCGGGGCTAGCGGATGCGGATGCGCGGCAACCGTTTTAAGCGCCTATCTGTTAAAGCGCATGGACGCCGGCGATTTCAACAGGGCATTTTTTATGGCTACCGGAGCGCTTATGAGTCCAATGTCTGGCTTACAAGGAGAATCCATACCATGCATAGCGCATGGCATAGTGCTTGAAAGGAGGACCGTATAATGGGAGGACTGATGGATTACGTATGGGCATTCGTAGTCGGCGGAGCAATTTGCGTCGTCGGTCAGCTGCTGCTTAGCTTCACTAGAATGACGGCGGCAAGAATACTGGTTTTATTCGTAACATTGGGTGTGGTGCTGACGGCTTTAGGCATATACGAACCGCTGGTTGAGTTTGCTGGAGCGGGCGCTACAATACCCTTAACGGGATTTGGATATTCACTCGGGAAGGGCGCCATTGAAGGCGCGATGGAAAAGGGCGTTTTAGGGGCTGTTACAGGGGGTGTCATCGCCACCGCCGCAGGGATAGCCGCAGCTATTGTATTTGGCTACCTTAATGCCGTAATATTTAAACCGAAAACAAAAAAATAATTTAACGACGGATAGCGTTAGCTATCCGTCGTTAATCATCAATATTATTTCAGCTTATAATCTGGAAGAAGTACTGTTCCTTCTATAAATCCAGGCCAGACATGAACCCTTTCGGGATGCATCTTATATGTAGTTCTTGATTCGCGCTTGCGGTCGACTTCAACCCCGTTTTTATAATAAACCCTATATGCCTCATAGATATATCCCTTACGGGCTTTATTTTGCACCTTCCAGTACGGTTCATAAAGATAGTCCTTTTCAATATATACAGTAGCAGAAGGCTCAATAACCTCTATAAGTTTTGAGACAAAATCAACCCTGTCATAGTTTTTGCCGCTGATTGGTTCACCATAAATTTCACAGTGCATTTGCTGCTTAGATGACTCAACCCATGTAAAAACATATATGGGACTGCCGGTATTGTTCTTCCACTGAAAGTCAATGCGTCCGCTGTCAATCGTCGCGTCGCGGCCGCCATCAACATAATCGCTTACCCTTGAGTGTCCCTGCCTGTAGACTATCTCCAGATCTGCCATTACAACTGCATTATAAACTGTAGTTGAAACCTGGCACACCCCTCCGCCAGGCTGATTTTCCGTTGCGGCGCCGCCCTGTATGATTGCGGGGCCGTCTTTCCACCCGTTCGCGTGGGTTCGATAACCGAGTATATCATTGGTGGAAAAAACCTCGCCAGGGTTTACTATAGTCCCATTGATCATTCCAGCGGCCTTTTTAATGTTATGAACCCTCCCCGAACCGTTGCTCATTGCATAGGAGGTATGAAAACTAGCCCTTAAGGTTAAATTCTCGCGCAGCTGTTGCGCAGTAATTTCAGCCTTTGTTATAGTGGCAGGAAGCTCAACTTTGCCCGATACGCCTTGCTCCATATTGGAGGATATCAATTCATAAAGCGCCTTCTGATCTACTTCAACTCCATCGACGCTTTCTTTAAATATGAATCTTGCGCTTCCTGTGAGATTTGGATTTAGCTCTACTGTTGCGTCGGCCGGAGGCGTATTAATCTTTTCTGCAGTCTCAGCAATGAAGTCTTTTAATGGAGAGCAGTCTATGGTGCACGTTATAGTATATTCTTTTCCGTTGAGGGCTATATCTTCGAGTTCCGTCTTGAGCGATTCATAATCTCCGTCCCTGGCAAGGGAAAACGCCTCGTCAAGCACATCGTCGGTATTGTAAACCAAATTGACGTCATCCGCCGTAACCTTAAAACGCCTGTTATCGTATGAGAATGTAACTACGGTGTCAGGTATTAAATCCTCCTCAATAGGCTTTAAGGCTTCTTTTGCTTCCTGCGGCGTCATACCGCTTATTGATACCCCGTTTACAGTAACGCCTTCATGATATGTGCTGGAATTGATGATCTGCTGGCGTTCGGCTTCCTCTGCCGCCTTGCGGGCTATAGCTTCCTGATTCTTGGCAACAAGTATTATTGTAGTTGCCGTAATAGCCGCTATAGCTAAAAAAAGAGATGAAAGTAAAATTAATAGCTTTTTACCTTTTTTCATGGGCGTTTTTTCCATACTACTCTCCATTCGGAATCGATTTTTAAAGTGCGAACTTCAATTTAATTATACCTTTTATTGGAGTTTATGTAAAGCACTACAATATGAAACATATGATTTTTTTGTTAAGCCGAGTTAAAAATTGACAAATACAAATATATGTGATACATTCAAAAAATACTACTTGATTGTTAATCGCAATAAGGATAAGGCGTGGCTTAAATCACCGTTAACCGTTAGAAGAAGGGAAGTAACAATAGATGAAGTATATTACGGCTATAGGCGGCTTATCGGTCGGACACTGGACGGAACCGGCCGCATTAACCGGCTGTACAGCGATAATATGTGAGAATGGGGCTGTATGCGGTGTTGATGTCCGCGGCTCGGCGCCCGGAACGCGTGAAACCGATCTTTTACGCGGGTATAATTCAGTAACTGGGATAAACGCCGTTATGCTGTGCGGCGGCAGTGCGTTTGGGTTGGACGCGGCATCGGGTGCAATGCGGTATCTTGAAGAAAGGGGCCTCGGCGTAGACGTGGGCACGGGCGTTGTACCCATAGTGCCTGCGGCCGTAATATTTGACTTAGGGGTAGGAGACTCCCGCATAAGACCGACTAAAGACGATGGGTATGCCGCCTGTCTGGACGCCAAGGCAGGCGTGTACTCAACGGGCAGGGTAGGGGTTGGCACAGGGGCTACGGTAGGCAAAGCGTTTGGCCCAAAATTCGCAATGAGCTCGGGAATAGGCAGCAGCTGCATCGATATAGGCGGCGGAGTGAAGATAGGGGCGCTTGTTGCTGTAAACGCTCTTGGGGACGTATATAATCCAGAAACGGGATGCATTGTCGCGGGCGCCAGAGACAGCGATGGGTTTCTAAACTGTATGTCTATGACGTCTCAAAGCGCGGCCCCAGCCGGTTTTACTAATACTACAATAGGTGTAATCGCGACTAACGCTTCCTTAACTCGCGAGGAGGCTAATAAGATAGCCTCTATGGGCCATGATGGGCTGGCCATGACTATCAAGCCGGTCCATACTCATCTTGACGGGGATACGCTGTTTGCCCTGAGCACGGGGGAGGTACAAAACGTATCAATGCTTTCCATTATGATTGGGGCGGTAAAAGCCGTCTCACTGGCTGTGCTGGACGCCGTCAGCATGTAATGAGGTCTTTGGAGCAGGATAAATTGCCCACGCTATATATTTTCGGCTCCTGTTGTTATATTAAAAGAATGCATTTATAATATGTTAGATTATAGTTAAACGGGGGTAAACTTTGAGTATGAATACGCGTAAGATCGTGCTATACGCTTTGTTTGTGGCGATAACGCTAGTGCTTGGACTTTCTCCTATTGGGTATATACCCATTGGAGTGCTGGAGATTACCATCGTGCATATACCTGTTATAATAGGAGCTTTTGTCCTTGGCATAAAGGGCGGGGCGCTTTTAGGTTTTGTATTTGGAGTAACCAGCCTTGGAAGGGCGCTGATGCTTCCAACCCCTTTATCCATGGTATTGCTTGGAACCGATACGGGTTTTGGGTGGTATAACCTGTTCCTTATCGTTATAATAGTATTTGTCCCGAGAATACTCGTTGGCGTCTTTTCAGCCCTTATATACGGAGCCTTTGAAAAGAGGGGGGAACGTGAAACGCAATCCCTTGAAGGTCTTGAAGGAGGCACGCTCATGGAGGCAAAAAAGCGGATCGACAGAAGAATGATCCTTGGCACCGGCGTCGCGTCGCTTGCAGGCTCCGTTACCAACACGGTTTTTTTCCTGGGATTTACTTTTTTCTGCGCGGCTTCATTGCTGGCTCAGAGCTTCGGAACGGATATTGCGGGCATAGCGACCATGCTGTTTACAGCCACAGGGCTGCTTAACGGAAGCATAGAGGCAGCGCTTTCAATTATAATATGCACGGCTGTTATGCGCGTTCTTAAAAAATACATGACCGTTGACCGGATTGGATTAAGGTGATTGTGTTATGCTTCTTGCCTTTGATATCGGAAACACAAACATAAAAACTGGCCTTTTTGAGAACGGGCAGCTCAGGTATTCTTGGAGACTAACCACGGATTTAAGGAGAACATCGGACGAATACGGCGTTCATATCGAGTCGTTTTTTAATCACCTGGGTCTTGGCACGGATTGTGTAGATGGAATAATAATGTCTACCGTCATACCCTCGATAAATTACACGATAGAGCATATGTGCAGGGTTTTTTTTAGGGGCAAGAGGCTGCTGCAGGTTGACCATAAGCTTGAAACAGGGCTGATAAACAGATATGAGCACCCCGAAACACTGGGGTCGGACAGAATATGCAATGCTGCGGCCGCGTTTTACAGTTATGGCGGTCCATGCATAGCGATTGATTTTGGTACTGCAACCAACTTCAGCGTAATATCTCAAAGCGGAGAGTTTCTAGGGGGACTAATATGCCCTGGAATTAAAATTTCAACCGACGCGCTGATTGAGCATGCCGCAATGCTCCCTAAGGTAGAGTATAATAAGCCGGCCAGGGTAATTAGCACAAATACGGAAGACGCTATCAGGTCGGGAATAATTAACGGATATGTGGGGCAGGTGGATCATATTGTTGACCTCATCGGCGATGAACTGCATTGTAGTCCAATAGTTGTTGCCACCGGAGGCATGTCCGCTATGATAGCATCCGAAACCAGCCGTATCAACCACCTGAACCCCACATTGACGCTCGAAGGCCTTGCCATAATCTATGAGATGAACGCTTAAACATAGTGTTTAAACCAATATATGGCATAGGCGATAGAAATTAGCACCTGTAACGCAGTGAGCCCATAGCATACGTTGCGCCGCACAGTATCGTTGCGGCGCTTATATATTCTTGCTCCAATTAACGGAACAAAAGGTATCGCGCCTATATATATTAGAAAAGCTGCCGTCAATAAAATCACCTCCGATGACACGTGTATATTATCATTAAAAATATGTATGCTTCAATCGTAGATAGATGGAACGGATACATAATATTAGCAGCCCATCGGCTGTTATTCAAAGAGATAAGCGCCATTAACTGGTTCGATTCAAGAGAAATATGTATTACATTATCCTGTTGACACGCAAAACGATTGGGGTTAGAATAGATGTTGGAACGTTCGTTCTAAACCTGCCCGCCTGATTTATCCCGCAGGTGAAACTTAGTACTTAATAATTAAACTGCCGATATTGGAAAGATGGAGTGTTAAAAATATGGAGACAAACGGCGCTTTCAGGCTGGTATCGCCATTTAAGCCTACGGGGGATCAGCCCCAGGCCATAGAAAAGCTCGTAAAGGGAATTGAAGACGGCAATAAAGCCCAGACCCTGTTGGGAGTTACAGGATCGGGTAAAACGTTTACAATGGCCAATATCATCGAGCGGGTTCAAAGGCCCACCTTGGTTATAGCTCATAATAAGACGCTGGCGGCGCAGCTTTGTTCCGAGCTGCGGGAATTTTTTCCCGATTCCGCGGTTGAGTATTTCGTGTCATATTATGATTATTACCAGCCCGAAGCTTACATACCGGCTTCGGATACCTATATTGAAAAGGTGGCAACGATCAATGAGGAGATCGACAGGCTGAGGCACAGCGCCACATGCGCCCTTAACGAACGCAGGGATGTGATAATAGTCGCATCGGTTTCATGCATTTATGCGCTTGGCGATCCTGAGGAGTACCTTAATCTAAGCGTGTCTTTAAGGAAAGGCATGGCCGTTGACCGCGACACCGTTATGAGGCGGCTGGTGGATATTCAATATCAGCGCAATGAATTCGACTTTGCAAGAGGAACGTTTCGCGCAAAGGGCGACGTCTTAGAGATATTTCCGATGAATCTGGTGGATAAAGCCATACGCATAGAGTTTTTCGGCGATGAGATAGAGAGGATAAGCGAGGTAAACCCGCTTACCGGGGAAATGCTGCTGGATATGGTTCATACAGTAATCTTTCCGGCGTCGCACTATGCGACTGGTCATGAAAAACTGAAAACGGCTATTTCGGACATTGAAGGGGATTTGTGGAATCAGATAGAGCGTCTAAAGGACAATGGCGATCTTGTGGAAGCACAGAGGCTGGAGCAGCGCACCTTATATGATATTGAGATGATGCAGGAAATCGGGTATTGTCAGGGCATTGAAAACTATTCCAGATATTTCGACGGCAGGCGTCCGGGTGATCCTCCCTTTACCCTTCTGGATTATTTTCCAGACGATTTCCTGATGATAATCGACGAGTCGCATGTTACGCTGCCGCAGATCAGGGGGATGTACCGCGGAGACAGGGCCCGAAAGGAAACGCTGGTTCAATATGGGTTCAGGCTTCCGTCGGCGTACGACAACAGGCCCTTGAAGTTTGACGAATTTGAGGATAGAATCAACCAGGTGGTTTTCGTCTCCGCCACGCCGGGATCGTATGAGCTTGGGCACTCCTCATCAATGGCTGAACAGATAATTAGGCCTACGGGCCTTGTCGATCCCGAGATAAGCGTAAGGCCGGTTACGGGCCAGGTGGACGACCTGCTTGGAGAGATAAGGGCTACAGCCGGCGGAGGCATGCGTGTATTGGTTACGACGCTGACAAAGAGGATGGCCGAAATGCTTACGGAATATCTTGATGGAATGGGGGTGCGCGTGCGCTATATGCATTCCGAGATAGCTACAATGGAGCGAATGGAGATAATAAGGGATCTTCGTCTAGGCGAGTTCGACGTTCTTGTGGGAATAAATTTGCTTAGGGAGGGTCTGGATCTGCCCGAGGTAGGGCTTGTCGCCATACTCGACGCGGACAAGGAAGGTTTTTTGAGGTCGGATACGTCGCTGATTCAAACCGTCGGACGTGCCGCCAGGAATTCCGAGGGCAGGGTAATTATGTATGCCGACGGGATAACCGATTCAATGAAAAGGGCCATAGACGAAACGGAGCGAAGGCGAAAGAAGCAAAAGCAGTATAACGAAGAGCATGGAATAACTCCAAGGAGCATTGTAAAGAGGGTTCATGAAGTTCTCGAGATCTCCGCTTCGGCCCGCTCCAGGGCGGAGAAGCTGTCCGATGAGGAGAAAGAAGCGCGTATAAGAATACTGGAAGAAGAGATGAAGAAGGCTGTGCAGGAGCTTGAGTTTGAGCAGGCGGCAAAGCTTCGCGACAATATCTATGAGCTTCAAGGCAAAGACAAGCAGGGCGTTAAGAAAACCGCCCCCGGTACGCCGGGGAGCAAGCGTGCGGCCCGCCAGCGCACCAGAAAGTAAAGAGGTTAAAACGTGTTAGACGATATTGTAATAAAAGGAGCCAGGGAACATAACCTGAAAAATGTCGATCTGGTACTGCCGCGAAATAAGCTGATAGTTTTTACAGGCCTGTCGGGGTCGGGCAAGTCTTCGCTTGCCTTTGATACAATATATGCGGAAGGGCAGCGGCGCTACGTTGAGTCGCTTTCGTCTTACGCGCGCCAATTCCTGGGTCAGATGGAAAAGCCTGATATAGATTATATTGAAGGACTGTCGCCGGCGATATCAATAGACCAGAAGAGCACGTCGAATAACCCGCGCTCAACCGTAGGCACGGTTACTGAAATCAATGACTATTTAAGGCTTCTGTTCGCAAGAATAGGCAAACCGCACTGTCCAAAGTGCGGACAACCCATTGAGCGCCAAACCGTCGACCAGGTTATCGACCAGATCAACCAGCTTCCCCAGGGCACCCGCATTCAGATTATCGCTCCAGCCGTAAGGGCCAGAAAGGGAGAACACCAGAAGCTGATTGACCGGATACGCAAGGACGGATATGTCAGGGTGAAAATTGACGGCGATGTTTATGACATAAACGAAACCCCTCAACTTAATAAGAATATAAAGCACACGATTGAAGTGGTGGTGGACAGGCTTATTATAAAGGAAGGCATTGACACCAGACTGTCAGACTCGCTTGAGACCGCGTTTGCCTTTGGCGGAGGGCTGGCCAAGCTCGATGTAATAGGCGGTGAGGAGATGCTTTTTTCCCAAAACTATGCATGCCCGGACTGCGGTATAAGCATAGAGGAACTTACGCCGCGAATGTTTTCATTCAATAATCCCTTTGGGGCGTGTCCCCACTGTACGGGTTTAGGAATGCTTATGAGAGTTGATCCCTCGCTTGTGGTTCCGGATGAAAGGAGGAGCCTTCTTGACGGCGCGATAAGCGTAAGCGGCTGGCAGAGCGATAACAGCAACACCATGGCGAGGATGTATTTCACAGCGCTGTCTAAGGAATATGGCTTTTCGCTTGATACGCCGTGGTTGGAGCTTTCGGATGAGGTTAAGCGCGTCTTGCTATATGGAACGGGCGAACGCAAGCTGCACATACAGTATAAGCGCGACTATGGAAGCGGTGAATTTGACGCCGCGTTTGAGGGCGTAATCAGCAACCTTGAGCGAAGGTACCGTGAAACCCAATCGGATTACATGAAGAGGGAGATCGAATCCTACATGTCCCAGATACCATGCCCGGAGTGCCATGGAAAGCGCCTTAAGCCCGAAAGCCTGGCCGTAACCGTGGAAGGAAGCTCGATTGCACAGGTGAGCGACCTAACGGTTTTAGAAGCGCGGGCATTTATAGGCTCATTGCGCCTTACGGACAGCCAGAAAATAATAGCGGAACAGATAATTAAGGAAATAGACGCTAGAATTGGATTTCTTATCGATGTGGGACTTGATTACCTTACGCTTTCGAGATCGGCTGCGTCGCTTTCCGGCGGGGAGGCACAGAGGATAAGGCTTGCCACACAGATAGGCTCAGGGCTGGTTGGGGTGCTTTATATACTTGACGAACCCAGTATCGGACTGCACCAGAGGGATAACGCAAGGCTTTTGCGCACATTAAAGGGTATGCGCGATCTCGGAAACACTCTTATCGTTGTTGAACACGACGAGGAAACGATCCGTGAAGCGGACTATCTTGTGGATATTGGTCCTGGCGCGGGAGCTCATGGGGGAAAGATAGTGGCAAAGGGCACGCTGTCGGATATAATGGAATGCAACGAATCGATAACCGGACAATACCTGTGCGGCGAAAAGCAAATAGACGTTCCTGAAAAGCGGCGCGGGTTGAATGGAAAATGGCTGTCAATACGTGGCGCTAAGGCAAATAACCTTAAAGGCATAGATGTGGATATTCCGCTGGGAGTGTTTACCTGCGTTACGGGAGTTTCCGGTTCGGGCAAATCAAGCCTTGTAAATGAGATTATAAAAAAGACGCTTTTAAGGGAGCTTAACCGCGCTAAGACAAGGCCGGCCGGATATGAATCTATCAGCGGGCTTGAGCATCTTGATAAGGTAATTGATATAGACCAGTCCCCAATCGGACGGACGCCCCGAAGCAATCCCGCGACCTATACCGGCCTTTTTGATCTTATCCGCGACCTGTTTTCGATGACACAGGACGCAAGGATGCGTGGATATACAACGAGCCGCTTCAGCTTTAACGTTAAGGGAGGCAGGTGCGAGGCCTGTAAAGGGGACGGCATAATAAAGATAGAAATGCACTTCTTGCCGGATGTATACGTTCCGTGCGAGGTATGCAAAGGCAAGCGGTATAACCGGGAAACGCTGGAGGTCAAGTACAAGGGGAAATCCATCTATGATGTGTTGGACATGACCGTAGAGGAGGCGCTTGGGTTTTTCTCGAGCCTGCCCAAAATTTCGCGCAAGCTTCAAACCCTTTTCGACGTTGGCCTTGGCTATATTAAGCTTGGGCAGCCCTCAACTACTTTATCCGGAGGAGAAGCGCAGCGCATTAAGCTTGCGACCGAGCTGTCAAGACGAAATACGGGAAAGACATTCTATATCTTGGACGAGCCCACAACAGGACTGCACGTAGCCGATGTGCAGAAATTGCTGTATATACTGGATCGGTTGTGTGAGGGCGGAAGCTCGGTGCTGGTTATAGAACATAACCTTGAAGTGATAAAAAGAGCGGACTACATAATAGACCTGGGTCCCGAAGGCGGCGACAGGGGAGGAGAGATTGTCGTATGCGGAAGGCCGGAGGAGGTAATAAACTGCTCTCAAAGCTATACAGGCCAGTATCTCAAGCCTATGCTGGAGTGTTGATACGGCTTGCCGTACTACCCGGAATGAAAAGAGGATGTATATATGGAATATGGTATGGAACGCTGGTACATGGTTGCTCCACAGCGGTTCTCGGTAAGAAAATATGATGGAGAGCCATCTGAAGAGGATCTGGATGCTCTTAAAGAAATTGCAAAAAGTTTTTCAAGAAACGGAGTAAGAATAGAGCTGGGCGTGGATGAGAAAATATTTACGCCAATTTTTCTGTGGTATGGCAAGGTTAAGGGAGCGTCGCACTATGCCGCGTTTATCGCCCAAAATGATACGGATCCAAGAATGGTAGGCTACCTCGGGGAAGCGTTTATACTAGAATGCTGCGCCATGGGTCTGGGCACATGCTGGCTTGGGGCTTCGTACAAAAAGAAGCTTGCGCGAGACCGAACCATGATTTCGAGGCATGAGCGGGTTTCATGCATAACGCCAATAGGATTGCCAGGAGAACAATATGCGGGGCGGCCAAGAAGATCGCTGGACAAGCTTACAGGCTTGACTCAGGATGAGCTTATTGGTCTTCCGGAATGGCAGCAGCGCGCGCTTGAGTGCGCAAGAATAGCCCCTTCTGCGGTAAATGCGCAGCCATGGAGCTTTGAGGTGAAGGACGACAGGATCATTGTCAGGTGTATATCCAACAATTTAGGATACGGCATGCTTGACTGCGGCATCGCAATGCTTCATATTGAACTTGGAGCCTCGCATTGCGATGTTTCCGGAGAGTGGAAGCTTCAAGACAGGGACGCCGTCTTTATTCCTAAACTATGATTGCTTCGAATCAAAGCGGTCCTCAATATAGGCTAACTTGGTATTAAATTTAAGAAAAATAATCGCATGGGAGATTATTTCGTGATGAACGTACGTGCATACGGCTGTAAACCATACAGGATTGTTGCGGTGCATGGCGGGCCCGGCGCTTTGGGCGGCTTGGCGGGGTTGGCTGGAGATATAGAGTCTATGACCGGATGTGGAGTTATCAAGCCAATGCAGACCCGTTTCTCAATAGATGGGCTTATCAAGGAGTTAAAGGATCAAATTGAAACGTTTTGCAGCCCGCCAGTATTTTTGATAGGTCATTCCTGGGGAGCCTGGCTGACTGGATTGACGGCTGGTAGATATCCCGATTTGGTGCGGAAAGTAGTTTTGATTGGGTGCGCTCCCCTGGATGAAAGCTTTGTATCGCAGATTGCCCAAAGAAGAATAAAAAATATGACGCCAGCGGAAAGAAAGGAGTTTGCCTCCTTGGTTAGCTTGATGGAAAGCGGCTCTAATGATAATGATATGGACAAAAAGCTTGAACGGCTGGGCGTTCTTGTAGACGGATCGGATTTTTATGATAGAATTGAATCAGAAGTTGAGGAAGCGGTCTCAATTAATGGAATGATGTATTCGCAAGTGTGGGCTGAAGCCTCAAAAATGCGCAAAAGCGGGGCGCTCGTAAGCTGTTTTAAAGGGCTTAAAATGCCAATATCCATAATTCATGGCAGTTGGGATCCTCATCCATATGAAGGAACCACATCTCCTCTTAAGTTGGCGGGACTTGAATTTAATGAACACATACTTGAAAGGTGCGGACATACGCCATGGAAGGAGAAATATGCCAGAATTGAATTTTACTCGATTCTTGTTAGAGAACTGTCAATGGTATGATTTTACTGCTGCCGGAAGGCCCTTTATTGATAATAATTCGGGTTTAGCAATAAAATGTATATTTTGAAACATTTGCGTGAATTTATTGCTAAACTTTTACATTAACGTTTATCTTGCTTGAAAAACCTTATGTTATAATCTATAATTGATATGTAGTAAATTGTATGAGGAGGAAATAACATGAAGAAGTATCGTTGTACAGTGTGCGGCTACATACATGAGGGCGAAAATCCCCCTGAATTTTGTCCGGTATGCAAGGTGCCTGCCAGCAAGTTCGTATTAGTAGAGGAAACAGATATGGCGTGGGCGGCCGAACACATGGTAGGCGTTGCCAAGGGCGTTGATGAAAGTATAATATCGGGTTTGCGCGCCAACTTTGAAGGCGAATGCACAGAGGTAGGCATGTATCTTGCCATGAGCCGGGTTGCGGATCGCGAAGGATATCCGGAAGTTGCGGAAGCGTACAAACGAATAGCGTTTGAAGAGGCTGAGCATGCCGCCAAGTTCGCTGAACTTCTTGGGGAGTGCGTTACAGACAGCACAAAGAAGAATTTGGAGCTCAGGGTTGCGGCCGAGCATGGCGCGACTCAGGGCAAGGTTGACCTTGCCGCTATGGCTAAAAAACAGAACCTTGACGCAATCCACGATACAGTGCATGAGATGGCACGCGACGAAGCGCGTCATGGCAAGGCGTTTAAAGGACTGCTGGAGAGATATTTCGGCAAATAATCGCAGCGTGAAGTGTTATTAAGATGTAACTAAGGATACAGAGGACAAACATAACAGGTGTTTTATGGACTTACGGCGTGGCATTTAATGGCCATGCCGTTTTATAAAATTGATAAGCTTTAAGCCATTGTTTATACTTTTACGTACTCTTTACGAATTTAAAAGCTAATAAAAAATATAAATTGTTTGAATCTTTACCATAATATCAATAGAAAATCCAAACGTGATTAGAGGAATACTATAAAAAAACGGCTGGAGATGTTGCTTATGAATAAAAAAGGAACTTACACATTATTTTTTATTATATTAACTATGGTATTTTTGTTCGGGTGTGACGAAAAGCCTGGCGTTGACAATGAAACTCTAGGAGAAATGATATCAATAGACGGGGTGGATGTATCTGGTATGAGCATCGGCGACGCATACGAGTCGTTGACGTACGCGCATGAGCAGATGTTAGCCGGCACAAAGTATGTAATCAAGACGGATAAAGCGGAAACCGTTGAAATAAAGGCCTCAGAGCTTCCCTTTTCATTTAATGTTCAAAAGGCGTTGGAGGAAGCCTTTTCGTTGGAACCGTATCAAATATCAAGCGGTGAGCCTAGGACGCTGCGCTGTCAGATAGCCTATAATGAGGAAGAAGGCATTAAAATAATTGACTCAAAGACAAAGGCCTTATATAGAGATCCAGTGGACGCAAAGGCGGTCTATGATCCCAACGCTGCCGAGGGATTTAAATTTGTTAAGGAACAGCCTGGCCTAAAGGCGGATATACAGGATATAAACATGCAGATTGCTCAATCCGTAATTGAGGGAAACATAATTGAAATAAATACAAAAATGCTTGAGGTTACTCCCGAATATACGCTAGAAAGAGCAAAGATGGAGAATACCCTTGTATCCGAATTTTCAACGTCATATGCTAAATCCCCGCATAATAACGAAAGCAGGGTTTATAACATCAAAAAGGGAGCGGATCTGATAGACGGCGTCAGACTCAATCCAGGAGAGGAATTTGACGCCAACGATATCCTGGGCCCGAGAAATGAGAAAAATGGATGGAAGGAGGCGCCTGGCATACGAAACGGGAAATATGAACAGGAATTTGGCGGAGGCATATGCCAGGTATCGTCTACCCTGTACAATGCCGTACTGATGGCTGATCTTGAAATAACGGACAGGCAGCACCATTCATGGCCCATGGGCTACGTGCCAATAGGCAGGGACGCTACTATAAGTACTGACGGACCAAACCTAAAGTTTAAAAATAATGGCGATACCCCAATAACAATCTCCGCGAAGACGGATGATGAAAATCTGACGATTACAATAAGCATATACGGAACAGCCCTCAAAGACGGCATGAGCATAAAGCTATCCTCTGATAAGATTGATACGCTGCCCGAACCTGAACCGGAGTTTGAGCTTGACAGCGGCCTTCCGTACAATACCAAGGTAAAAAAGCGCGATGGGAGGGCAGGCAGCGTGTCGGAGACGTATAAGGAGTATTACGATTCCAATGGAAAATTGTTAAAGCGAAAATTAGTCTCTAAGGATACATATAAGCCTATTTCAGCTATAGTACAGGTATCTGAGGATATATACTATCAGCAGATATGGAATAACGTTGACTAAGCTGTATTTTATTAGGCAATTAACCGTAATAATATGCCATCAGCAGGGTTACCATTTCGTTATAGCTTCTGGAATCGCCCTGCTGATTGAATTTCAGATAGCTGTCATTAACCTGACCCATCGTGTCCTCTAGCGGCCCTTCAAATGACAGCCAATATTTATTGTAAGCATTAATATCGCGCTGTATCTGTTCGCTGAATGAAGAATATAGCTCATAATATAGGTCGGGATCCTCGCGGTAGAGCCTGTTGGCACAGTTAATCAATGCAAGCATTATACCTGAATATTGCGTGGAGGCGTCCTGAGAGTAGGTGCAGGCAAGATATGCAATAAAATTAGCTTCGTCCTCACGCGCGAATCCGAGCTGATGGGCCATTTCGTGCGCGGCGCTTGACAGCAAAAGCAGCGCCGGCTGGTCGACATTTACATTGGCTTCCGAGGTATAAGGCATAAACATGCCTGCAATACCCGCGCTTGAAAGCGCCTCTGAAAAATGCACGCTTTTAACCACGGTAAGCTCGCCCTCAAATATGGGATGATCCTTGCTGAGGGCGGCATACGCTTGGGGAAGCAAATCAAAATGCGTATCCGGCCCATCCTTGAGCGCGAATACGCCTTCACTATCTTCATATAAATTTTTTCTAATCTCAGCCGCATCATTTGACAGCACCTCGCACATAAATGAGAGCTGTTCAACAGAATTGTCCGCTTGACTAAGGTTCATCAGCTCATTCAGTCTCGGCCTGAAGTGGTTGATTCCCCATGTAAAGTAGAAGGTATTAAGCAGCACTCCTCCAAGGATCGCCAGCCCGAAAATAGTCCTGAAAAAGCGGACAACTCGGATTTTTCTGAACACGAGCTGAATAAGCCTTATTATAACTACCGCCGCTATGGATAAAACGGCGATTATTAAAAACAGCTCAGCTAACGAAAAGGAAAACAGCGAGGATACTGCTGAAAGCGCGGTGCGTACCGCAGGATATATTGATTGTGAATACACCCTTTCAACCTCATGGGGATTTTGGGACGCTATTGCGGGTATAGCGAGCCCAAGCGGAACAATAAGCAGCCACGGCAGGCGCGTTGCCAACAGCGTAGACCACCGATCTCGATTTCGCTTCTTTTCTCCTTTGCGGCTTCTTGCCATCCGGTACACCTCAGAGTTAAGCTTTTGCAATAATCGCCATTATAGCACATATATTCAAAAATTAAAAATATACTGCATAAATAGGCCTATTACTCCGCTTCGCGCCATACGTCCAGGAGTTGGCCGACCCATCCCTGATCGGGAGCCTCTACAAGCGTGAACGGCTCGTTGCCGCTTGGATCCTTAGGGAATATAAGCAGAGTTGGATTTCTTACTTCCCCTGGCAATACGCGAAAGTGAAACAGCGCATAGTCGATATAACCCTCATGGTATATAAGGATAGTCGCATCTCCCCAGGTCTGTTTTGGATTGCCTATGACTGAATTGTTAATTGCCTCTATGCCAAGCACATCCGTCCTTCCATCGTCTTGAGTATACACTATGATGCCGCTCTCGGGGATTACAACCTTAGCTCCTTCTATGGGCTCGCCGGTCCATCCATCCTCAACCCGGATGCAGACTTGGCCAAAATCCTTTACCATGCTTCCAACTATAGCCTTTCCAATAAATAGCAGCGCTATAAGTACAGCCAAGCCACAGACCGATATAACAATATATTTTTTCATAGACTTCACTCCTTTTTGCTTAAATCTATGCGCAATTAAATTACCGTTATGTGGTATACTTATAATTAAAAAAATCGGAGGATGCGTGAATGAGGTTTAACGATGCACAATGGCGCGATAGAATGCGGCTTCGTCTTGATTTTAATAACATGATGAAGGAGTGTATTGGGGAGCGGGGTATAGATATATCCGAGCTTCAAGGCATAATCCCTCAGTGTGAAACGGCGGTGGAATTGCTGGAACAAAAGAGGGGCTCTATGCAATGGCGCGGCCTTCCATACAATCAGGAGGATATACTAAAGGACGTAAAGTCAGCGGCCGAATCGATACGCCGCAGATTTGACAACTTCGTCGTACTGGGTATTGGCGGAAGCGCCCTAGGCCCGATTGCCGTGCACCAGGCATTATGCCATCTGCGCTATAACGAGCTGGAAAAGGACAGGCGCAACGGGCCTAGGTTCTATGTAGAGGACAACGTCGACCCTGAACGCATGGCTGCGCTTTTGGATGTTATAGACGTTGAGAATACCGCATTCAACGTAATAACAAAATCGGGAAGCACGTCTGAAACGATGGCGCAGCTTTTGATCATAACCGGAATTTTAAGGGAGAAGCTTGGCGATGAAATCGGGGACCGCATTATAGCAACTACCGACCGCAACAGGGGCAATCTTATTAAAATAGCAAGGGATCTTAATTTAACCACTCTATATGTGCCCGACGGCGTAGGAGGCAGGTTCAGCGAGCTTTGTCCGGTAGGCTTGCTTCCAGCGGCTGTCTGCGGCATAGACATTGACGGGCTGCTTGCCGGAGCGCGCTATATGGACGAGCTATGCTCCTCACGACGAATCATGGAAAATCCCGCATGTATGCTTGCCGCACTTGAAGTAATCGCGATGCAAAAGGAGCATAATATCTCTGTGATGATGCCCTATGCCGATTCATTAAGATATTTCGCCGATTGGTATGCGCAGCTGTGGGCTGAATCATTGGGGAAACGGTACGACAACAATGGAAAAGAGGTGTTTTGCGGCCAGACTCCAGTAAAGGCGCTGGGGGTAACGGACCAGCATTCCCAGGTGCAGCTATATACAGAGGGGCCGTTTGATAAGGTTATAACTTTTATTGGGGTTGAGCGCTTCCGTCGGGAAGTAATGATACCGCACGCATACGACCATATTCGGGACGTTGCGTTCCTTAGCGGCCATACGCTCAATGACCTCATCTCAGCGGAACGATATGCCACTGAGTACGCCGTTAAAAAAAGCGGTCACCTCAGCAAGACGATAATGCTACCAGAGGTCAATCCGTTTACAATCGGCCAGCTTATATGCCTTTTGGAGATGCAGACGGCGTATGCAGGGGAATTGCTTAATATAAATGCGTTCGACCAGCCAGGGGTAGAGGAGGGTAAGACTGCTACATACGCGTTGCTGGGAAAGCCGGGATACGAGGATAAAAGGTCTGAATTAAACGGGCACAACAGCAGGATCGAGAAATATATAATTTAACGATTTGCTTAGAAGACAAAAGCGTAATATGGATAGGGTCAAGGAAACCAAGAGTCAATAAATACAATATTACTTTGGCTCATAATCGCGGAATAATTCTGTCGCCAAAACCTTGCCTTTGCAATGAAGGCAGGGTTTAAGCTATCTCTTTTAGACGATTAAAACGTTTGCTTATCGTTTGCAGCGGCCGCTTTTTGGGCAGCCTCCGCAGCCGTTCTTACAGCCGCTTTTTCGGTTTTTCCATGCCATGACCAGACAATATATGGTCCATCCGGCTATCAATGCCGCTATCAAATAGAATAACCAGTGCATACTTCCTCCTAAAGGCTTAATATAGCTTTATAAAAACAGGGATCCAAGCTGATATATTACAAGGGATGTCAAGTAAGCTATTGCTATTTGATACGCTACTGTAATCGCTGTCCATTTACCGCTGTTCAGCTCCCTTCTCATTGTGGCGACGGATGCCATACAGGGCGTATATAGCAGGACAAACACTAGAAAGCTGTAAGCGGCAAGCGGCGTGAAGGAGCCTGACAGTGCGCCGAACACAGCCTGGTTTGAGGCGTCGGCGGCAAACCCGTAAAAGACCGACATGCTGCTCACGACAGCTTCCTTTGCTACAACACCTGAAAGCAGCGCTACGGCCGCCTGCCACGATCCAAAGCCCAGAGGGGTGAAAATCGGAGCTATAAAACCGCCCATTTTTCCCAGAATGCTCTGTGCTTCATTTTCAACCATTGAGAATGAGAAATCAAAGCTCATCAGGAACCATATCACGACGCTCATGGCAAATATGAGGGTTCCCGCCTTTTCAAGAAAATGCTTTACCTTTTCCCATACGTTGAGCAGCGTATTTCTGATGCTGGGCAACCGGTAGGGCGGCAGTTCGATCAAAAACTGGGCGTCGGCGCCTTTAAACAGCGTTTTTTTAAAGACAAGGCCGGATAATATGCCCGCAAGTATTCCCAGCGCATACAGGCTTATTATTACTATAGCCGCATGTCTGCCAAAGAATGCGCCAGCCATCAGCGCATATACGGGAAGCTTAGCTGAACAGCTCATAAACGGAAGCAGCATAATTGTCATACGTTTATCGCGCAGGTTTTCCATAGTTCGGGTGCCCATGGTGGCGGGAACGGTGCATCCAAAGCCCATTAGCAGCGGGATAAAGCTCTTTCCGCTCAGACCAAACCTGCGCATGGGCCTATCCATTATAAAGGCTATGCGGCTCATATAGCCGCTGTCCTCCAATATGGACAGGCAGAGGAAAAGCAGCGCGATTTGTGGCAAAAACACTATAACCCCGCCGACGCCGGCAATGATCCCATCGCAGATAAGGCTTGTCAGCCAGTCCATAGAACCCATGTTTACCAGCGCTGAGCGTATAAACGGAGCAAAAGTATCGTCTATAAATCCGCCGACCAGGTCGGACAGCCATGCGCCGGCCGAACCAAAGGTCAGGAAGAATATCAGGGCCATTATGCATATGAAAACGGGAAGCGCCAGAAATTTATTCGTAAGCACCTTATCTATCCTGTCGCTGATTGAGGATGCGCCTTCCCTGCGCTTACGTTTGAGCGCTAAGCCTACTACGTGCTCAATATACCTGTAGCGGCTTTCCGCAACCATGGCCTCGTTATCGCCTATTTCGCTGTTAAAGGCGTACTCGGCAACCACTGCGGCTACCCTTTCTGAATCCTGTCTGCTGAGGTTTAGCGCTTTCAGTGTGAGCCTGTCGCCTTCAAGAAGCTTGATTTCGGCCCAATGACGCGACAGTTCCGACTTATCCATATATGGTTCAATGATTTCACCGATTCGATGGTGGAACGAGTGCGTATAATCGTCGTAAAGATCGTCGGGTTCAAGGTTGAATCCCTCATGAAATTGTGTATGCACGGCCTGAATAAGCTTCTGAGCCGATGTGACGAGGTCGTCAACACCCTTTCCAGTTCTGGCGCTTATGGGTATAACGGGAATTCCAAGTTCTCGGGACAGCGCCCTGCAGTCAATCCTGTCGCCCTTGCGCTCAACCTCGTCCATCATATTGAGCGCTATAATCATAGGCACCTCCAGCTCCAAAAGTTGAATGGTAAGGTATAGGTTGCGTTCAAGATTGGTTCCGTCAACTATATTTATAATGGCGTCAGGCTTTTCCTTTATTATAAAATCGCGGGATACTATCTCCTCCATCGAGTTTGGCGAAAGCGAATATATGCCTGGCAGATCTACAAGCGTCATCTCATGGCCCATGGTGCAAAGGCCATTTGGACAGCGCCCGCGCCTACGGTGCTTTGTCCTTATTTTACCTTCCTTTTTTTCAACAGTGACCCCCGGCCAGTTTCCCACATATTCCCTTGAGCCGGTCATTGCGTTAAATAGTGTGGTTTTGCCGCAATTTGGGTTGCCTATCAGCGCAAGCTTGACGGGGCACTGGTCCTCAGAGGCTTCTAATGCGCAGGCCTTTGCATGCGTATTACGCCTGCCGCTCTCACACGGCGCACAGCGGCTTATCATAAGCTCGGTAAGCCTTGCGGCCCTTTCATGCTCTTCAGCGTCGGATCTGTCCGAGTGGGCGACTTTTTTAAGAAGCGTTTCCCCCTTTTTTTCACGTTCCAGCATAAGCGCCTGCTGTTTAAGCAAAAAATTCTGGGCCTCATCCTCAGTCATAAGAAATATATTTGCGGCGTCGGCGCGTCTGATGGACAGCTGATATCCACGCAGACGCACCTCGATAGGATCGCCCAGAGGCGCTACCTTGCAAATCTGAATCTTAGTGCCTGGAATTATGCCCATATCAATAAGCCGCCGCTTAAGGTCGGACCCGCCGGCCATACCGTATATCAGACCGCTTTGACCTGGTTTAAGCTGCAGTAAGTTTTTTTTATCCATAGTTTCCCCATTAAATAGAGTTAGCAGTAAATAACTTAATTAAATTATAACATATGTATATGGCATGTCAACGCTAATAAGAAGCTCTGTTTTAAACAATAGAGGCTGTGTTAGTACTACTGGAAACTCAACAGACATATATATCTAGCGAATATGCGGACAAAGTGCATGTCGGGAGGTAATAAAATGGATAGATCCGAGCTTTACAGGGATATTGCTCAAAGGACCCAGGGAGATATATACATGGGCGTGGTGGGTCCGGTTAGGACGGGAAAATCGACATTTATTAAGCGCTTCATGGATCTGCTTGTCGTACCCAATGTGGAAAACGAGCATGTTAAGGAACGCTTGATCGACGAATTGCCGCAAAGCGGGTCCGGCAAAACGATAATGACGACCCAGCCGAAGTTTGTTCCAAACGACGCTGTTGAGCTTACGCTGGACGAGAGGATCGGGTTTCGAATCAGAATGGTAGACTGTGTAGGCTATATGGTAGACGGGGCGATCGGACACACCGAGGCTGACGTGCCGCGCATGGTCAGAACTCCGTGGTTTGATTACGATATCCCGTTCGAGGAAGCCGCGGAGATAGGGACCAGAAAGGTTATTACGGAGCATTCCACGATAGGCCTGGTGATGACCACGGATGGAAGTATAACGGGCATTGAAAGGGAAGCGTATGTAAGCTCCGAGGAGCGTGTTGTTAGCGAACTCCAGGCTCAGGGCAAGCCGTTTATCGTAATTCTCAACAGTATTCATCCGGAGGCGGACGAAACCGCCGTGCTCGCCCAAACGATGCACGAAAGATATAACGCCACAGTCGTACCGATGGATGTATTGAATATGAGCGTAGATCAGGCCAGCTCAATACTTGAGGGAATACTCATGGAGTTCCCAATAAAGATGATTCAGATAAATATCCCGTCATGGCTGAGGGCCTTAGGGGTATCGCATTGGCTTGCGCAGAGGGCGCTGAAAGCCGTTAACGAGAATGTCGGCGAATTATCAAAGATGCGCGATTACGCGGTGCTTAGGGACGCCTTGCAGGGCATAGAGGATTATAAGCCGTGCAAGTTAGAAACTATTGAAATGGGGAGCGGCACCATACGGCTTGAGCTTTCCCCAGACGAGGGCATGTTCTACAGAATTTTAGGAGAACAATGCGGAATTGAGATAGAGGACGATTATCACCTGATATCTACGCTCAAGGAATTCTCAAAGGCAAAGCAGGAATACGACCATATAAAGGCGGGCCTGGAAGAGGCGGCGCGAACAGGCTATGGCATGGTTCCTCCGGAGCCCGACGATATGGTTCTTGACGAGCCCGAGATCGTACAGCAGGGCGGACGGTTCGGCGTAAAGCTGAGAGCGCGGGCTTCAGGGCTCCATTTGATTAGGGTCGACATAGATTCCGAGGTTTCGCCGCTGGTTGGTACCGAAGAACAGTCGGAGGAATTTATGCAGTATCTTATGGATACGTTTGATAAGGATCCTGAAGGCATATGGAGCACCAACATATTCGGCAAGCCGCTTTACGACCTTGTAAAGGACGGCATGGCAGGAAAGGTGAACCGCATGCCGGATCCTGTTAAGCAAAAGCTTCAATCCACAATCCAGAGGATGGTCAACGACGGATGCAACGGACTTATATGCATAATGCTTTAATTGAATCCAAAGCCGGATGCCTTTATAGCGGACGCCCTGCTTGAAAGGCCGTCAATCGCAAGCTCCGTCATATCGACAACAAAGCTATGGGCAACGCCCGATTTTAACGTAGCGTTCTCGGAGAAGTGCCAGACGCCCATAAGCGATCCGGAATCGTCATAAAAGGCCGCGTAAATGAGGTTAAGATTGCAGTCAGTTCCGCTTTTGTTCTCCACCGTTCCAGAAAGCGTGGAGAATCCTGGATAGTTATCAGCGACAAGCAACCCCTCAACCTCTAGATCAATTCGGTCAATCGCGGCCTTTTCGCATTCCAGGCTTGCTGTAAGCTCCATATCGGACTTGAACCTCGCATCCTCATCCGGAGCGCCCCAGTATGTTACATAAGACGTGTCGCCGGGATATAATACGTCATATTGGCACAGCATTGGCGTAAACTCATGTGAAACACTGTATGAGCCGGATGTAAAGACAAATCTTGCGCTGGACAGCACGACAGGGCAGTTCCCGTCATTTCTGTACTCTACAGCGCCATATAGTACGTTTGCGTCATCAAAAAGATATGCAACGGAACTTAATACGCTTACGGCAGCGTTCGAACCGTATTCGCTGTTTGCCGTAGCTTCAGGCGGAGTATCAGAGCCGGTTTCCGTCGGATTCTCATCCGTCTGTTCTGCCATCAGCGAAGAGGGTTGATTGCTGGCGCACGAAATCAAGGACAATGCAAGGCAAATTATTAGTAATAAAGCGACAACGCGTTTCAAAAGCATCTCTCCCTAAATAAATTAACATAAAAGCCGCACTTTTTCATGAAAGTACGGCTAAAGTATAGCATAATATACAACCTGCGGCAATAGCATAATCTTTACAGATTTCCTTTATCAGCTATAAGGCTTTTCCCTGTCATTTCTACAGGCTGGTTCAATCCCATTATTTCAAGCATTGTGGGAACTATGTCGCATAAGCTTCCGCCATTTCTCAGGGAAGCGTTTTTCATAGCAGGCGCAGCCAGGATTAACGGAACGGGGGATGTTGTGTGCGCTGTGAAGGGGCCTCCGGTTATCGGATCCTTCATCATCTCGCTGTTGCCGTGGTCAGCCGTTATAATAGCGCTGCCTCCATTTTCCAATACAGAGCCGACAACGCGCTTTACGCATTCGTCAACCGTTCTTACCGCGTCGACAGCCGCTGCCATAACACCGGTATGGCCCACCATGTCAGGGTTGGCAAAGTTCAATATCATAACGTCATATAGTCCGCTCTTTACGCGCCTTACAGCCTCGTCTGCCACCTCATATGCGCTCATCGCCGGAGCCAGGTCATAGGTGGATACCTTTGGCGAAGGGATGAGCACGCGGTCCTCTCCGGGATTGGGGAGCTCCACGCCGCCGTTGAAGAAAAAGGTGACATGAGCGTATTTTTCGGTTTCCGCGATTCTAAGCTGCGTAAGCCCCACTTTTGAAATATACTCGCCGAAAGTGTTCTCAATGCTCTCGGGCTCAAACGCCACATGGAGTTTTCCCTCAAATTCCTTATCATATTGAGTCATGGATACGAAAAACAGGGGGAGTAGGCTTTCTCTCCTGCTAAAGCCTTCAAACTCCTCAAACAGCAGCGCACGGGTAAGTTCGCGCGCCCTGTCTGGGCGGAAGTTGAAAAAGATTACGCTGTCCTTCGGACGAATGACAGCATGGCAGTCTCCATCTATGACTACAGGTACTATAAATTCATCGGTAATGCCTGCATCATATGAGGCTTTTACGGCTTCGCGGGGCGAGGACGCGTGCAGGCCTTCTCCGTAAACGATGGCGTTATACGCTTTTTCTACGCGCTCGTAGCGATTATCGCGGTCCATAGCGTAGTACCGGCCCATAACGGTGGCTATACGGCCGCATTTGAGTTCCGTAAGCTTTGACTGAAGCTCGCCGATAAACCTGATTCCACTGTCCGGCGGCACGTCGCGGCCATCCATAAAACAGTGTATATATACTCTGTCAAGGCCGTTTGATTTAGCCAGTTCAAGCAGTGCATACAGGTGATTTAAGTGGCTGTGAACCCCTCCGTCCGAACACAGGCCCATTAGATGCAGCGCGGAGTTATTTCTTTTACAGTTGTCAATAGCGCCTATAAAGGCTTCGCTCTCGTAGAAACTTCCGTCGCTAACAGCATCGTTTATCCTGACTAATTCCTGCTTTATAACTCTGCCCGCTCCAATGTTTAGGTGGCCAACTTCGGAATTGCCCATCTGCCCGTCAGGAAGCCCCACCGCTAGGCCAGAGGCCATAATTGTAGTATGGGGGTAATTGGCCTTTAGAGAGCATATGTAGGGAATTCCCGCTTCCCTGATGGCGTTTCCCTCAACGGACTTTGAGTATCCAAAGCCATCGAGGATTATAAGTGCTGTTAATGGTTTCATATATACCTCAGATTGTATTTTCGGGACGGGCGGCCTTTACTATCTCGGAAAAGTCTGTAGCTTTCAAACTGGCGCCTCCGATAAGTCCTCCGTCTATTTCGGGCATTTCCATAAGCGACCTGGCGTTGCGCGCGTTCATGCTCCCTCCGTATTGTATGCGGAGGCTGTTCGCTGCCTCGTCTCCGTACATGCCGCGTATAAGCGACCTGATCATTCCTATGGTTTCGTTTGCCATGGATTCTGTTGCCGTCCTGCCGGTACCTATTGCCCATATGGGCTCATACGCTATCACGCAGCGGGCGGCGTCGGAGGCGGGTATTCCATTAAAGGCCGCCGTTATCTGCTTTGACAATACGGCGTCGGTTTCTTGTGCCTCACGCTGACCGTAGCTTTCTCCCACGCATATTATCGGAATAATGCCCTGTGAAATTACTGCTTTTACACGCGAGTTGACAGTATCGTCCGTTTCGCCGAAGTATTGCCGGCGCTCGCTATGTCCTATTATAGCGTAGCTTACATTCAGCTCTGAAAGCATAGCTGCGCTTATCTCTCCGGTAAATGCGCCGTTTGCTGCCCAATGGGCGTTTTGCGCGCCGATCTTTATATCTGTATTTTCCAATATTCCGCAAACCGCGGGAATATCAACAAACGGGGGACAAATGACAACGTCGCAGTCCGCATCCTTCACAAGCGGTACAAGCTCTTTAACAAGCTTAACAGCCCCGCTCGGAGTCATATTCATTTTCCAGTTGCCTGCGATAATGGGTTTTCTTTTCATCTCTTTGCTCCTTACATATCGTTAAGAACTGCAATTCCAGGAAGCTCCCTGCCCTCCAGAAGCTCCAGCGAGGCGCCTCCGCCTGTGGATATATGGGTTATCTTTTCAGCAAGCCCCAGCTTCTTCACCGCGGCGGCGGAATCTCCCCCTCCAATTATCGTAACGCCTTTGCACGCCGCGCATGCAAGCGCGACGGCGGCGGTACCGTTTTCAAACGCGGGGAATTCAAATACGCCCATTGGCCCATTCCAGACAATGGTCTTTGCGGATAATATCTCACGCGCATACGCTTCCTGAGTTTTTACTCCTATATCAAGGCCTTCCCACCCTTTGGGAATTGAGTCGCTGGGTACTGTCTTATGCTCCGCGTCGGCCGAGTACTCCTTTGCCACAACGGTATCCACGGGGAGAAGCATCTTCACTCCATGCTTCTCAGCCTCCTTCATTAGATCGGCCGCCAAGCCTATGCTGTCGTTATCAAGGAGCGAATTGCCTATCTCGTATCCCATGGCCTTGAAAAATGTGTAGGCCATTCCTCCGCCGAGCAGGATGGTATCGCATTTTTTTAGAAGATTTCGTATTACGCCTATCTTATCAGCTACCTTTGCGCCGCCCATGATCGCTACAAACGGCCGCTGAGGGTCCTCAAGCGCGCCGTACAGGAACTTAAGCTCCTTTTCAATCAAAAACCCGGCTGCCGCAGGCAAAAATTTCGCCACGCCGGCGGTTGAGGCATGCGCCCTGTGCACCGAGCCGAATGCGTCGGATACAAATACGTCGGCAAGGGATGCGAGCCTCTTTGCGAACCCCTCGTCGTTATCTGTTTCCTCCTTATGAAAGCGGACGTTTTCAAGCAGGAGGACCTCCCCGTCCTTAAGGGACGAAGCCTTTTCCTGAGCATCGGGACCTATAACGTCGCGCGCGAACTCGACACGGGTTTCCGGAAGTAGTCCGGCAAGCCGTGTCGCAACGGGCGAAAGAGAGTACTTTTCATCAAACTTGCCCTTTGGCCTGCCAAGATGGGAACAGAGTATAACCTTAGCCCCTTGGCCAATTAAGTACTTAATTGTCGGCAGGGATGCGACAATGCGGTTGTCGTCCGTTATTTCATTGTTGTCGTCAATAGGAACGTTAAAGTCCACGCGCACAAGGACGCGCTTTGACTTAACGTCAAGATCCTTTACTGTCAGCTTTGCCATAATAAAGTCCTCCTTAAGTAGGCTACGGCAATATTTTACCACATTGCCGTTAGTTTACAATCCAAATTGGAAGGATGCACCGCATTAAAATAATCCGCTTAGATGGATAATCTACGCTATACTTTTATTATGTTCAGCATATATGTGCATATGCCGACGAAATAGGGCAATCGGTTAATGGAGTTTCATTAATCCGCATAACGCAGCGCTAGCATCTGCTCAAGCGCTTTTAAAATGCCATTTTAGGCCGGTGCTTCATTGATTCCGTAGCAGTCTATATAGCACAGGGTATCCACAGCAAACATATAAAGCCGTGGTTCGCCTCAAAGAGGTACATGTTGAGAAATAAAGATCTTCTTTATTTTAACTTGAAGGTAGAGGATAAATCGAGCGCATGACAAAATAGAGCAACATAATCATAGATATGAGTGATAAATTCACGGATATAAATATTGATATTTTCAAAGCCGTCGTCAAGAAGATAGCCTTATTATACATTCTGGTAAGGCGACTTTGACATCTTTTCGAGCATGCCCCCGTTGATGGGGCAGGGGAGATGGAGGGCTGAAAGCATCATGAAACTACAGAGGTATCGCACAAAACATTAAATGATTTTATATCGGGGAAAAGGCTTTCCGCATTTCTAGCGTTTATATTTCTGTATCATTTTTGTTAGTTGGAACTCAAACAGAACGTAAAACTCCCTGTTAAGGTATTATTGATCAAATACGGTAATCATTTTATAAGAGGAACTCGTTAATAAAAGCGTTCAATCATCCTGTGCTTTGTCTCACGTACAGTCAGGCGGCGTTCAATGGCTTGTTGCTTCATCTTATCATTTCATAAGGACGATGCCGATCGGCCCCACAATATCATATATCGTTTGTTCTTTGAGGCGATTTATGACGCAATAAGGTATGATTAATATCGCTAAAACTTTTTTAAAGTTGCTTTGCATGATATTCGCTTTTCTTCGCAATAGATTACCGCGAACACATTTTTGTGCCATTTTATCAAAAGCAATTATATTAAGTCCCTAGCAATAAAATATACAGCCTAATGAGCTGTTTGCGGCCATACTATGATTGTCGTTTTATATTAAATTGTGGTATCCTGTGTACAAGCTCGACTTTTAGGAGGTCATCATGAACGAAATTGATTCACTATCGGTATCCTGCATAAGGCTGCTTGCGGCAGACGCTATAGAAAAGGCTAAGAGCGGCCATCCGGGAATGCCGATAGGCGCCGCCCCGATAGCGTACGCGTTATGGAGGCGTATGCGCCATAATCCTAAGAACCCCAAGTGGAGGGGGAGGGACCGTTTTGTATTATCAGCAGGCCATGCGTCCATGCTTGAATATGCGATGCTGAATTTATACGGCTACGGAGTAAGCCTGGATGATATAAAGCAATTCAGGCAATTTGGCAGCATAACGCCGGGCCATCCCGAATATGGGATAACACCTGGCGTAGAGGCCAGCACTGGGCCATTAGGCCAGGGCTTTGCGATGGCGGTTGGCATGGCGATGGCGAGGGCCCATCTTGCGGGGCGTTTCAACAGGGACGGTTTTCCGATAGTAAATAACAAAACTTATGTGCTGATGGGGGATGGCTGCATGATGGAGGGCGTTGCCTCCGAGGCTGCGTCGCTTGCGGGAGCGCTTAACCTTAAGGGCCTTATAGCTATTTATGACTGCAACAAAATTACGATTGAAGGAAGCACCGAACTCGCCTTTACCGAAAATGTGGCTGGCCGCTTCACCGCCTATGGATGGCAGGTGATAAGCGTTGATGACGGCAATGACATTGACGCGATTGACCGCGCGCTTGCGGTTGCCGAGCTGCAGGACAGGCCGGTGTTGATCATAGTGAGGACGAAAATAGCCTATGGTACGCCTAAAGAGGGAAAGAGCAGCGCCCATGGGGAGCCGCTTGGCCCTGAGAATATAGGAATTGCGCGTGAAATATACGGGTGGCCCTATTCCGAGCCGTTTACAGTGCCGGATGAGGTCAAAGAGCATTTTAATGCGCTTGCCGCGAAAGGCGGCGAGGATGAGGCGCGGTACAACGCCATGATAGAAGACTATAGGGCGCGTTATCCGGAGCTGTATGATGAATGGGAACGCATACACGACTCAGCGATTCCAGAAGAGCTGTTAAACGATCCAGAGCTGTGGAACTTCACAGGGGATGTGGCAACGAGAGCGGCCTCGGGCAAAGTGCTGAATATTCTGTGTAAGCATCTGCCCAATCTGATAGGAGGTTCAGCTGATCTTGGCCCGTCCAACAAGACGGAGCTTAAAGGGGTTGATTACATGTCCGCGTCAAATATGGCCGGCCGCAACATACACTTTGGCATACGTGAGTTCGCAATGGCAGCGGCATGCAACGGCATTGCGCTTTATGGAGGCCTGCGCGTATTCTGCGCCACCTTCCTGGTATTTTCGGATTATCTTAAGCCGGCGTTACGCTTAAGCGCGCTGATGGGGCTTCCGGTGATTTACGTGTTTACGCATGACAGCATAGGGGTGGGCGAGGATGGTCCCACGCACCAGCCGATAGAGCATCTTGCCATGTTCAGATCAATGCCTAATACGAGGCTGTTCAGGCCCGCCGACGGCAAGGAGACCGCGGCAGCATATATCTCGGCGCTTCAGTTCAATGGTCCCACGGTTATAGCGCTTTCAAGACAAAATCTAAAAACGCTTGAGGCAACCGGAACGGGGGCGATGCGCGGGGGCTACGTCGTAAAGCGGGCTAAGGGAAAGCCGGACGTTCTTATTATGGCTACCGGCTCCGAGCTTTCACCTGTCATTGAAGCGTCTGAAATATTGGAGAAGCAGGGGTATGACGTGCAGCTTGTAAGCATGCCATGCATGGAACTGTTTGACGAGCAGGACGATGCTTATAAGCAGAGCGTTATACCAAACGAGACGCGCGCGCGCATTGCGGTGGAGGCGGCTTCGCCCTTTGGCTGGCATAAATATGTGGGAATCGACGGGCGCGTGATAGGCATGAACAGCTTTGGCGCTTCGGCTCCTTCAGGAAAGCTTTTTGAGCATTTCGGCTTCACTGTGGACAGGATTACGAACGCAGCGTTGGAGCTTTTAAAGGGCAGATGACAAATTATACTTAAACACCGTATATAATTAAATGCCGCCCCGCGGAACGCGGGACGGCAAACTATTTTACACTTATATACCAAAAGGGGGAATTGGTACTTAATGTATAAGTGTGCAGGAAATCAGCCGTTGAAGGTTTCCATTCCCGTTATCAGCCTCATGAGGTAGAGCGCGTCGCCTATTTCAACGTTTCCTGAGAGGTTTGCGTCTCCAAGCCGCTCTTGAAGTTCACTGAAGCTTTCCGTACCTGCCACGTTTCGCATTATCAGCAGCGCGTCGGTAATATTCAGCTCTCCGTCGCGGGTTACGTCGCCAAGCAGTCCGTACTCCGCCGTTACTTCAAGGTCAGAGTATACGGAATCAAACCCAATGTTCCATCCTATGAAGATATACTGCGTCACTGAATGCTCCTGTGGAAGTGCCTCAGGCGCTATGGCCGCATTGCCTGCATCTACGGTCTGGCTTTCGGATACCCATTCGCCGTTAACCATGTAGTTAAACGTAACCGTATAGTTCGTTACTATTGAGATGGAGCCGCTTACAGCGTTGATATCTTCTGCGCTAACATCAAGCGTTATGCCATCCATAATCACGGCCGCGCTGTCCACGGAAATGGCCAGCTCAACTTCGCCCGACGCATTGTCTGCTACAGCAAATTCAAGGGACAGGCACTCGCCGTTGTAATTTAATGTCGGATTCACAATCGCTATGCGCAAAGCTCCGGCGATCTGGTCGTTAACTACGATATAGGCGTTGTCCGAAGGGTTTGTATGGGTTATATAGGTAAGCGCTTCAGCATCATATTCTATTGTAAACGCGGCGGAAGAGAGTTCGTCCATGCTGACGGGGACTAGTACCCTGCTTCCAGGAGTTGCGTTTACGTTTCCAACCTCCACACGGTGGGCAGTAATCCTGTCATATAGGGCCGTTACCGTTATATCCTCCTGAACGTTTGTGAAATCCCTGTCCCAGCCCATAAATGTATAGCCTTCATGGACTGGCGCCTCGGGAGCGGACGCGTCAAGCCCTTTTATTACCGTATCAGTCCTAAGCGTTTCGCCCGTAACTCCGTCAACAAAGGTTACTGTACAGGAGACATTTGGGTCAAACCCCATAGGCGTTATTGTATACAGTCCGGTAATTTCGCCTGTATTGTATATTTGCCTGGTTGTGGCTCCGGTATCAAGATCAATAGAGTACAGGTCATTTATAGGCGGCAATTCTGAGAAAGCTTCATAATAGAAACCGCTCCAGTACATGGTTTCATAAATCGGATCGTATGTCATGGACTGCAGGTAGTTTGCTCCGGGCAGTCCAGTGGCGCCAATATAGGTAAGCCTTCCCTCCCTGCTAAGCCTGTATAGTCCAGCGTCTTCACATACAGTGTAAAGCTTGCCGTCATTGGTAATTCCAAGCGTCATTGCTGAGCCGTTAATTGTATCGATCGCCACCTCGTTTTCAAGGGCGCCAGTTTCAAGGTTCACTGTATAAAGCGCATCATATACGCTGTAGTCCGGCAGATATTCTCCCTTTATGGCGTACATGGTATTCGTCGTTATGTCATATGCCATGTCGTCCGCGTATTTTTCGACCTTTTTGGTATACAGTACTCCTTCGGTGGAAGCTACAAAGAATGTGTTCCCTTCAAAATAGCCATAGATAAGGCCATTGTCCATGTTGAACGCCGCTGCTGTGACCTTTCCGCCATAGTCGTTTCCGAAGTACTCGCCTGAATATGTATTCAGGTCATAGCCATACCAGCCCAGAGCATAGCTGCTGTCCGTATGGGCAGTTACGTAACCATGGAGCAAGCCATCCGGCCGCCAAGTGTATTCACTTACATTTACTTTAATACTTGCTGTAAATCCGCCATCCGCTGTTGTTGCGGTTATTGTCGCTGTACCAAGTCCCATGGCTACGACCCTTCCGTTTGCGTCAACAGTCGCTACGCTTTCATCCGAACTTTCGTAGAATACTGCTCTATTGGTAGAGTTAGCGGGCAAAAATTCGGCTTCAAGATTATGTACCCCATACTGCATGAGGTTTAATTTATCTTCAGCAAACCCTATGCCTTCAACGGGTACAATATCGCTATCTCCCATTACTGTGTAAATTCCCCTTATCAGGCCTGTTTTAGACGCTACGCGTTCCAGCTCATATGTCTGGGCGTCTATTCTATATATCGCCGTTTCAAGATTGTAATCTCCATACGGCAGTATTCCATAAAATCCCCAATAGAAGCAATCCGCTATCGGATCAAAGCAAAGGCCCTGGGCATACTGAACCCTGGAAAATTGGCCTGCATTTGAATGCAGCAAAGTCATACCAGCGTTATTCTTATCGATCTCGTAGAGGTCGCCCTTACCATTAATACCTATCAGCCGTCCTTTATTATCAGCCGCCATAGTATAAACAAGAACTGAATTACTTTCAGTAAAGTCAAGCTTGCCTATAAGCTCAAGCTTCCCCGTACGCATATCAACTTTGTAAATTCCCTCCGTATCGTCATAACCCACGGTGAGAACATACAATGAATGGGTTGAGCAATCATACGTTAAAGCAATAACTTCCAAATATCCGTTGAAGTAATAATTAAGCAGTTTGCCATCCGCCGTGGCGCGGAAGAAGCCGCCGTCGCGCGTGAAGCCGTATACGAAGCCGTCCTCATAATTGAACGCAGCCGCGCTTACGTATTCTACGTCTATATCGGATTCAACATTTCCAACGGTATTATTATCAAGATCAAATCTGAACAGCCCTGTCTGACGCGGGCGTACCGTGTCGGCGGCTGTCGCTACATAACCGTAAACCGCACCGTCATATTCAAGATTTTCAAATTCGCCCGTAACCGTAACGGTGCAGTTTGCGTTAAATCCCCCGTCGTGCGATGTCGCCGTAACGGTAGCCGTTCCTGTTCCTGTGGCCTTAATATTGCCATAGATATCAACGCTTACGATGTGGTCGTCGCTTGTCGTCCATATTATTCTTCTGTCGGTTGCATTCTCGGGCATTATCTGTGCCGAAAGCAAGCTTTCTTCATACAACTCCATCGAAAGCGAAGAAGGGATTGATACTCCGTTTACATTAATCTTCTCATTTGTCAATGGCATCACAAGCAGCCCGTGAAAATCGTTTTCCAATTCGCTTAGGGTGTCAATAGCTCCTGTTTTGTAATCAACTCTGCACAGGTAGCTTGAGCTCCATCCAGCAAAATCCGAATAGATATAAAGCGCGTCCGCCACTTCATCATACGCCATGGAAACCGGCCAAGAGGGATCTAGATTTGTATCGGCGATATAGATTAAGCCGCCGTCGTCCTTGTCTATCGTATAAAGCTCGCCAGTTTTATGCATTATAGTGTAAAGCGTGCCGTTTACGCTGGCAATGGCCATCGGCGTACCTCCTGTTTCTTCCCCGTTCAGATATGCAATATGCGTGGTGGCTCCAGTGGCAAGATCCAGCGTAGCAAGAGCCCTTGTAGACGGGCCGGTTCCCGTCAGCGCATAAACCGTTTCGGTTGTTTCGTCATAAGTCATTGAGTAAATCGGGCCGACACCTGAGATGAGTTCCAGAAGTTCACCGGTCGCCGCGTCAAACTTAGCAAGTGTATCCGGTATTGTGCCTCCCATAACATACCCGATATAGGAATAAATATAACCCTTATAGTATATTGACGTCCAAGTCGTGCCGTCATTGTTGGTCCAGTCAATAAATTCGTCATACACGGCTATCTCTCCGGTATTGGGATCAAATGAACTCCAGTTCATTTCCCCCTCAAAGGAACTTGCTCCGATTATGTTGCCCGTATATTCAATGATTTTTTTATCTTCAATCTTTACTTCGGCGGATGCGGAGAAACCTCCAACAGCGGTAGTTACGGTAATTAGGGTTTCACCCGCGCCTGTCGCGGTTACAAGCCCGTTTTCGTCAACAACCGCCACGCTGTCGTCGCTGGACGACCAGATAACATCCCTATTCACCGTATTCCAAGGATGAACTGTAGCGGTAAACTGTTTTTGCTCCCCAGGATTTAAAAGCACTGATTGCGGGTCTATGGATACGCCGAAGACATCCGCTGTAGATTGAGACGGCTTGACATACATTCCAGTAAGAAATCCATCTGTGCCACCTATATATGTTGCAATCGCGCTGTTTGTATTTACACTATAGAGTGAAACGCCATTTTCACTGTTTTCTCGAGTGTTTGAGCAGCAATAGAGCACCCCGTCATTACCAAAAGCAAGACAAGCGAAATTTTGGGAGGGCGTTATCCTCATAAGGCCTAGTCCCCTTGCCGTCCAGGTTTCTTTACTGATTTCAAAAAGTACTGCAGGGCGTGTGCTCATACAATAAAGGCGGCCGTCGGGCGAACACGCAAGCGCCTCGCCAGGCGCCGATGCGACGCGAGTTAAATTACCCGTTTTTACATCTATCTCTACTAATCCACCGTATATACCGTATAGAGTAGATGTTGTAGGATCAAAGGCCATGTCGAATAGTTGACCGCCATACCGGGCGATCGGCCGCGCTTCGTAGGTGGTCTGGTCAATCTCACAGAAATAGTAGGAGTTACCATATCTCGCTACACCGAAGATCCTGCCGTCGCAGTAGGCCGCGCATCTGATCATGGCTCCTCCTGGTTCAACTTGGCCGGAGATATCCTCAAATTGTTCCGGATCTTCCGGCTTAAAAGATATCCAGTTGTTGGAGGAGCCATACTGATACTTAAAAGCGTACATCGTATTATCGATGTCATCGTTTGGTTCAATGTTGAGGTCAATACTCATAGGACTGCTGTCGTCTATCGGAATAATAAAGCCTTGGTCTTCCCCCCAAAGGCTGATAGCCGTATCCGAATAATACTTTTCAGGGACGGCCTCCCCGGCTTTGTGCGTAAGTTCGGCATCGTATTCAGTTCTGTCGGGACTGTAAGCGGCGTCAAGCTCTTCGCGCGCCAGCGCGGTTGACGTATCGCCATTCGCATTGAATACGCCCGACTCGGACGGGACGGCCTGTCCGGTGTTGTCTAATGCCAGCGCGTGAGGCATAAGCGTGAATACCATTATTAGCGCCAACAACAGGGATAAGTGCCTTTTCATGTTCTCTTCCTCCTAAAGATTTTTGTGTTTTTGCCATGTACCTATCAGTACAAGGAGTGCGGAATTGCATACTATTGCCAAAACCGCAACAAGTTTTGCTTTTTTAGCAAACTTATGTTTTGATTATAGCACTATGTTTATTGGCGCACAATACCCTTGAGCAAGAAAATTCATTTATTTTGGTGTTTATACGAACATTATGATATGTAAAATGTGGGCTTGCGCGCTTGTGCAAATGCCCACAGCCAATAATCCGTCTTGATATCAGTTGATTCCTAAATATTTCCTTATTAAATCAAGAGCTTCGTTTATTACACTGGCATTTGCATAATAGTATACTCTTCCATCCCTTTGTTCCGTGGTTACCAGCTTATGGTCGCTGAGAGCGCCGAGATATCTTGAAATATTGCCCGGGTTTATATTCATTCTTTTGGAAAGCTCAAGGCAGTAGCTCTTTTCCTGACAAAGGGTTTTCAATATTTCAAGCTTTGTTGCGTCTCCAAGCTGCTTGGCTGTGCTTGCTATTAAATTCACGTTATATGTAGTTTTAGCTAACATAAGAGGCCTTGCAATGAAGCTAATAAGCAACATATATTCGTCTACAGCTTCTGCACTTCTATTTAAAGAGAAATCCGTTGACATACAAAAATCATTGATTTGAAACAGTTCGGCCCTTACCGCTACGGTTTTGCTGTCGTCAAAATTAAGATTATACGTGCCGTTAATTTGAAACAGCTCTTCTAACGAGCTGGAGGCAAAATAATCCTCCCAAAAATCACAGCAACGGTCTACAGCGGGCTGAAGGGAGGCTAGAAGCGGCTCAAGCCTCTCGGCATAAGGCCTTATAAAAGCAATAAGATTATCAAAAAATTCATCCGAATACATTACAGCGCGATACAGGTTAAGCCTTAGATCGCTCGGATATGGGAGTGAATAGATCTGATTAAAGAGATTATCGGGCGTCTCCGAATCATTTTCATAAAGAAAACCTGAACTTCCTATTCTCTCTATCCTGAGGTTTGGAATGTTTTTAAAGCAATTCCATTCATTTTTTAAATATTCAGCGTATTCGTCCAGCGATTCGATACGTACGTTTATGTGCTGATACAGCATAAAATTCGCGAGGCAGGTATATAATCGCTTGCTTTCGTCTAAAGGCAGCCTGTTAAAAAAGTACTGAAAGTCTGGGTCATTTACATTGATACCACCGGTTATCTCGTTTTTTATGTCCTCTAATAACCGCATTGTATCAGCGTTTGCTTTGACCTCCTCGCGCATGGAAGCATTATTTTTATTTGAGGCGGAATACTTTACCGCTTCATCCCCATAGTTAAAGCCGATAGCATACATCATCATCATATTTATCGTTTCAATAAATATATTTGGTTTTCTTATGAATTCAAACTTCATTAACAATTTTTACCTCGTTGTTTATAATGCAAATTCACTTTGCTATATCAGCATAATTATATCACCCTCCCGTTTCAAGTCAAGCACAAATAACTGCGATTTACTGAGTAGAAACACAAATTATTACCAAAGGATAGGATTGGTAGTGAAATGTGCGAATGTTATATGCCCATGAGATTGCCGAGCACTTTAACATACTGTTTACAGTCGTCTTACATCACATGGCCGCCTGGTCATGCAAGGGCCTGTCAACGTAAATGTGTAGGGGGGTAAATCATATTATACGGTAAACCGTAAAAATATGGAGTGATTTCTAAATTTATTTAAATCTATAGTGTTAAAACAAAGGCATTTGGGGAGCAGATGCTGAAAAAGAACGGCATGGTCTAAACCTAACCGTTCTTTTTCAGTTGCACGTCCTTTGCCGGCTGTATCACCTAAAGGCTCGCTGCGCCATGCGCTTACCGTTGCGCCAGGCCCGTCTTCCGTCACGCATCATGCGCCTGGAAATGTCGGGGTACATGGAAGTCACCGCGGCGGTGGCCGCTGCCGCTCCAATCGCTATTCCCGCAATAAATGTCAAAGGTTTCATTGATTCTCACCCCCTTTTATAAAAGGCTTATAAATGTATTGTGCTCCATGGAAGTGTCATGAATGAAAGGTAGTTTTTTGAATTTAAGCCATTGATACGATATGTGGAGCGTTTAAACAATTATAGACATTATATTATTCGCATTGTATTGACAAGGTATATGCGCGGGCATAAGATAGCCTTAGTGGCCAAGTGCCGCGTTTCCTTGATAATACAGGGAATTGAAACAAAATTATTAACTTTACACGGAGGTATCCCCAATGAATGCGTATATGCAGGAAGTGCTCAACAAAGTCAAGGCGCGCGACGCGCATGAGCCGGAATTCATCCAGACCGTCGAGGAGGTTTTTAAATCCCTCGAGGTCGTGGTAGATAAGCATCCCGAATATGAGAAGATGGGACTGCTTGAAAGAATGGTTGAGCCTGAAAGAGTTATAGAGTTCCGTGTCACCTGGGCGGATGATGCTGGCAAGGTAAATGTAAACCGCGGCTTCAGGGTGCAGTTCAACAGCGCAATCGGCCCATATAAGGGCGGACTCAGGTTCCATCCCTCCGTATATTTAGGAATCATGAAGTTCCTGGCCTTTGAACAGACGTTTAAAAACAGCCTTACGGGACTGCCGATAGGCGGCGGCAAGGGCGGTTCCGACTTTGACCCGCGCGGAAGAAGCGATGGTGAAATCATGCGTTTCTGCCAGGCGTTCATGACTGAACTCCAGCGCCACATCGGTCCGGACATCGACGTTCCCGCGGGCGACATCGGAGTAGGCGGCAGAGAGATAGGATACCTGTTTGGCCAGTATAAGCGTATCCGCGGCGCGTATGAAAACGGTGTGCTCACGGGCAAGGGAATGACCTACGGCGGCAGCCTTATACGTCCTGAGGCAACAGGCTTTGGCGCAACATACTATGTAGCGGAAGTGTTTAAGCATGAAGGCGAGGAATTTGCCGGCAAGACATTTGCTCTCTCAGGGTTTGGAAACGTTGCATGGGGCGCCGCAACCAAGATAACCGAGCTGGGCGGCAAGGTCGTCACGATCTCTGGTCCGGACGGCTACGTATACGATCCCGATGGAATAAACACGCCTGAGAAGATCGGATATCTGCTTGAGATGCGCAATTCCGGACGCGACCGTTGCCAGGATTATGCTGATAAGTTCGGCGTAGAATTCTTTGCGAAGCAGAAGCCGTGGGGAGTGAAGGTTGACGTAGCTATGCCATGCGCCACCCAGAACGAGATAAACATGGACGAGGCGAGGAAGATCGTGGCCAATGGCACCAAGTATTACATTGAGGTCGCCAACATGCCCACCACTAACGACGCCCTTGAATATCTGATGAGCAGCGGACTTATCGTCGGCCCGTCAAAGGCCGTTAATGCCGGCGGAGTGGCGGTTTCCGCTCTGGAGATGAGCCAGAACTCAATGCGCTACTCATGGTCTGAGGAAGAGGTTGACAGCAAGCTTAAGTCAATAATGAAGACCATACACGACGAGTCAGCGAAGGCTGCCAGCGACTATGGCCTTGGATACAATCTGGTGTCGGGCGCCAACATAGCCGGCTTTATGAAAGTCGCAAGAGCTATGATTGAGCAGGGACTTGTCTGATAATTACGAATTAGCTGATTTAGCAAGAGGATGGCCTTCGGCTATAGCCGAAGGCCATCCTCTGCTTATCGTCCTTATATAAAAACAAACATAGTCGCATTTAAGCAAAATGGAGGCTTTAAATCCTCCATTTTAATCTAAACTCTTATATGAAACTTTTTGTCGGTTATTATCCCCTTAAATTATCATCTCACGTATTCTTTGGGTGTTTCTTCGCCGCTTAGCACCCTTAGAGCACCTTCAGCAAGCGCTCTAAGCTCGTCCTCGCCCGGATATAGCTTTACAGGGGCTATAAAGCCAACCATAGCCGATATCCTTTCGGTGAGGGTTTTGCTGTAGGCAAGGCCGCCCGTTAGTATTATAGCTTCCGCCCGTCCCTCAAGCACGGCCGCCATGGAGCCGATCTCCTTCCCAATGTTATATGCCATTGCATCAAGCACCATCTTTGCAGTTTCATCGCCCGACGCCGCCAGCTGCTCCGCTTTAACGCAGTCTGTGGTACCCAAATGAGCCAGCAGGCCGCCGGCCTTGGAGGTATAGGCCAGCATCTGGGCCTGGCTGTAGTTGCCTGAGAAGCACATGTTTATCAGCTTGTCAGCCTGGATTCCTCCGCACCTTTCTGGAGAGAAGGGACCCTCGCCGTCAATAGCGTCATTTACGTCGACAACACGGCCGTATTCGTGCGCGCCCACGCTTATGCCGCCGCCAAGGTGAGCCACAACAAGGCAGCACTCCTCGTACCTTTTGCCAACCGAGGAAGCGTAGTGCCTGGCGACGGATTTTTGATTAAGCGCATGAAATACACAAGTGCGCGGCGCATCCGGAATCCCTGAGATCTTTGCCACTTCATTCCGTTCGTCAACTACCACCGGGTCAACTATGAAGGAAGGCCTGCCATACTTTTTACCCAACTCCGAAGCGAATATCCCTCCAAGCGCTGAAGCATGAGCGGAGGCCTTGCCGTTCCAAAGATCATGGATCATTAAATCATTTATTGTGTAAACTCCGCTCTTCATTGGACTGAGTATACCGCCCCTGCCTACAAACGCATCAATCGTTTCAAGTGACAGGCCGTTTTGCTCCAGCTTGGAAATAATTAGTTCAAGGCGCATTTCCTTTTGGTCGAGTATGCGCTCAAATTTTTCGAGTTCCTCGGCAGGATGGCGCACAGTACACTGAAATATGTCCTTGCATCCGTCAAAAACACCTATTTTTGTTGAGGTTGAACCTGGATTGATGCTCAGTATGCGATATATACGTCCGTTTTCTTTCATTTTTAATGCTCCTTAACTGTTTTTCATTGTTTTACAACGCATTATAATATGCTTTATTGAAAGACACAAGTGGGATTGGTATAGTATATAAATAATGCTATAGATTGCTACGGCGTTTTTCAGTAACCTGACTTCGCCTTCCAAGTGACCGGGGGCTTTTACTCGCGGCTTATAATTATTTGCATTGTTTTTTCAGCCAATGCTTTACAAAACACCCGCTTGCACATATAATATTTTAAACTTAAAAATAATAATATCTTATGCAGGGAGGCCCAAAATGGAAAAGAAGATCGTGTTGAGCGGTATACAGCCGTCGGGAGTGATAACCTTAGGAAATTATGTCGGAGCATTGCGTAATTGGGCTATACTGCAAAGGGAGGATCGGTACTGTTTTTACTGCGTCGTCAATCTGCACGCGATAACAGTACGGCAGGATAGCGAGGCCCTTCTCAACCATACCATAGAGGCCGCCGCAATATTGCTGGCGTGCGGCGTAGACCCTGTGCGCTCGGCCCTGTTTATCCAGTCGCATGTACATGAACATGCCGAGCTTGCATGGGTTTTGAATTGTAATACCTATATTGGCGAACTCAGCCGGATGACTCAGTTTAAGGACAAGAGCGCCAGGCATGCCGACAATATAAACGCTGGCCTGTTCACATATCCTGTGCTTATGGCGGCAGATATTCTGCTGTATCAGGCCTCGTATGTTCCGGTAGGGCATGACCAAAAGCAGCATATTGAGATAGCCAGGGATATCGCCGACCGGTTTAATAAGTATTACGGAGATACATTCGTTATGCCGGAGCCGATTATACCTAAGCTTGGAGGAAGAATAATGAGTCTGCAGGATCCCTCAAAAAAGATGAGTAAATCTGATTCCAACCCAAATTCGTATATCTCGATAACGGATGAACCTGACATAATAATTAAAAAATTTAAGCGAGCCATTACCGATAGCGACGGGCACATAGCCTATTCTGAGGATAAGCCGGGCGTTTCCAACCTCCTTTCAATATATTGTACCTTTACAGGAGAAAGCATGGAGGAGGCTATGAATACATTTGAGGGAAAAGGCTACGGGCATCTTAAAACGGCTGTTGCGGATGCGGTAATAGCCGAACTGGACCCAATAAGGAATGAGTATAACAAAATACTCGCGGATAGGGCGTATCTTAACGAGGTGCTTACCGTTGGAGCCGCAAAGGCAAGGGAAGCTGCAAGGCATACGCTGGCGGACGTATACAACCGGGTAGGACTGATGGGCGAATAAGTCTTAGAAATTTTGCGATATTTAAAACAGTAGAAATCTGCCGCGGCATAGAAACTTGAAAGACTGGATTCTATGCCGAAACTAGTTTGGAAGTTTGGCGATGAGGAGCACACCAGTTGTACGGATGGTATGCTACTGATTCAGACAATGGTTATTGTGTTTACCGCAATGCCTGCTTTAATAGATACGGTATATATGGCATTGTGACTATACCTATAGCTATATAGCGCGGACGGAGCTTTGCCATCAACGATTGTTTTGACAATGCCTGCCGCTTATATCATGCTAAGGTTTTTTAGATTCCAGGGGATTCATAGCCGGCCCGTCTATAACCCTTCCATCCTTATCGAATCTGGACCCGTGACACGGGCAATCCCAGCTAAACTCATCCGGGTTCCAGGCGACCTGGCATCCAAGATGGGTGCAGCGCGGATTCACAAAATCCAGATTACCTTCATCATTAAAAGCTCCGCATTTTTCACCGTTGCTTTTTACTATACCTCCGTGGCCATGGGGGAGATCTTCAGCCGCTTCGCCGGGCGATTCAAATAGATTGCGGGCGAGTCCCTTTACAGCCTGTTTGCCATCGGTGAAGATGGATCTAATCGAAGGCGACAGTCTGAACCTTTTAGGCGAAAAAACATCGGCATATCGGTTGCTTACGCCCGTAATCATATGGGAGATTATGTTTGCGGCGACCATGGAGCTGGTCATGCCCCATTTGTGAAAGCCGGTGGCCACATACATGTTTGGAGTTGATTCTGAGTATTGGCCTATATATGGTACGGAATCAATGGATATACAATCCTGAGCCGACCAGTTGGCGGCCTCGGTTGAGTTTGGGTAGAATTCCTTAGCAGCCTCGCGCAGACGGTTATATCTGCCTCCGGCGGAATTTTCGCCCGTACGGTGGCTTGCCCCTCCAAGAAGCAGCAAATCCCTGTAACTTCTGAAGGACAGGCCTCCCGAATCGACTCCAAGATACATTCCATGTAGCGGGTCAATGCCCTTTAAGGCGATAACGTAGGACCTTTCCTGGTGCATACGCGCGAAATAGTAGCCTGGAGCGTTTATAAAGGGATAGTGCGTCGTAACCACTATATGTCTTGCAAACACGCGTCCGGCCTCGGATGCTACGCTGCCCTCATTTACATCGGTAACCCTGCTGTTTTCATATATTTCAATGGAGGAGGATATCGCCTTTAAAAACTCAAGCGGATTAAACTGAGCCTGCCCTTCAAAACGAAGCGCGCTCTTGACGGAGAAGGGAAGCTCCGTATCGTTAGTAATCGACGCACTCAGCCCAAGCGATAACGCTGCGCAGCATTCCTTCTCTAAAGGTTCCGGATCAACCGTGGTATACAAAAATGCGGGACTTTCTTTAAATCCACAGTCAATTCCTTCAGAATCTATAATGTCCTTATACTGCCTTATCGCCGTCTCGTTTGCCATGGCATATTCGAGTGCAAGGTCTTCCCCAAAGCCCTCGATGAGCTTATTGTAAATCAGGCCATGCTGGGAGGTGATTTTTGCGGTAGTATTTTTAGTCTGTCCGCTCCCAATCCTGTCGGCTTCAAGCACTATGGAGTTTACCCCGCGTTTATTCAGCATATATGCGGTGAGTATGCCAGCAAGCCCGCCGCCTATTATAACGGCGTCCGTATTGATATCCCCGGACAGATGCGGACGTTTTTCAATTCGCGTATCTTTCGACCAAATGGATTCCATTAAAGCACCTCTAACCAGTCTTTTTGTCAGTCGTCGCCCCTGAGAAGGTTCTCAGCGTAATCGCGCAGCCCGGAATACGTGTTTACGCTGTCAGCACGTGTTCCTATTTGATCGCGGACATATTGGGGAAGTTCGAAAAAATACTCGCGGGCCTGTGGGTCGGCATTGATAAGTTCATTTAAATTATTATGTTTTTGTTCCATAATGACCTCCGTTTTTATGGTTTAGTCTGCGCAAATTGTTCAATGGCATTCGTGTATTACTTATTTTGATTCAAAACTAATATAGCATGATGGGTGCGTACAGGCTGTATTTCCTTGTCTTGGACGCATACAAGGAAATCAGGCATAAGGACTGACATCGAGTTTGATAAACAGTTGTATACCCTGCAGATATAAGGTGGTTAGCGGGCACGATGACCTTCCGTTCAATGGCGGCTGCGATATAATGGGGGTAACAATCTTGAAAAAGCTGTTTGCAAATGATTTTATGCTTTTTATGACGGATCGTAAGAAATGATAAGGGTTCCATTATTTGATAAAAAAGCTCCACATTAGACGGCGATAAAACCAAAATAATTAAGGAGGGCGTTCTTTTATCCATGGATTCGGACAAGCTCAGCTATGAAAAATACGGTTATCCATGAACAGCGGCTGCTGGCGGCGATTATGACGAAGTTCCGCTGATAGCAGGCTCAACAACCTTTCGTTTAAACCATCAGAAAGAACGTTTAGCGACCTTTTGGGCGGCGAACTGGGCATATGGGCGGCTATGGCCAGCGGCAGCGATTGAACAAACGGGGGGGCAATTATGCAACCCGCGCGTTTGATAGCAAAACTTCTTTGGCAGATTGCCTGAAATTAATATGTCAGGCAGCATCCACGGCATTGGCGATGATTCCATTGGCGTAAGCGTGGACAGACCATCCTTTGGGATATCGGTCATGAGAATGAAAATTTCAGAAAATGTATAATCGTAGATAGGCGTAAACGGCCGCTTTCAAGCGGCCGTTTAAATATCTACGCTAAACGCTGTCGTTTAGTCCGCGCAAGCGCAGCCGCAGCTGACGACGTCGCCAGTCTGTACGAATCGAATGCGCTCGTTATTGTTTGGTATTAAACATTGCAAGATTTCTAGGCACTCGCCAAACCTCTGATAGTGAACGATCTCCCTTTCACGAAGGAAGCGAAGGGGGTTGATAATTGCGGGATCATCAGTAAGGTTCATTAAATGCTCATAGGTGGCCCGTGCCTTCTGTTCTGCTGCAATCATATAAGAACAACTTAGCGTTAAAAGTTCCAATGGATTTCAATGGGGACATTCCTTGTTCTGGGTATGCGTTTGCCAATAGATATGTAATCTATCAGCGTTTCAACGATTTCCCGGCTTAGGTGTTCTATGTTGGTGTATTGCTCAATTAGTTCCCATGGGTTGTCGCCCACCTCGATCTTCTTATCAATCGCGGCTAACTGATTTCGTCCATCAATGACGACGCGCTCTAAGCGTTCTCTTCCCGTTGCGAAGTCTTTGGATAAATCTATAAAATCACTTTCTGAAATTAAACCCTTGACCTTATCCATGTAAAGGTCTTTGATACCCTTTGAGTATTCAGCAATCTTCTTTTCATAGATTGCAATATCGCTCTGAATACGAGCTTTTTGTTCTTGCAGATTGCCGCATAACTCTAAGCTTCTTTCCAACTCGTCTTTATCCAGATACTCTTGAGATAGGCGGTTTAGTTCTACAATAACAGCCTGCTCTAACTTATCCACAGATATAAACGAGCCGATACAAGCGTCCTTTGCCACATGGCGGTTGGAGCATTGCAAATAGCGCCTGTCACGGTTTTTTGACGAACGCATAATATAGCCGCAATTCGCGCAACGGGCTTTTCGTGCGAATAAACCGATTGTACCTACATCAAAAGGCTTTGACCTCTGGGCGATCAACGCCTGTACTCCGTCCCATAACGCCCTGTCAATAATCGGCTCATGAGTCCCCTCGACAACATACCATTCGCTTTTCGGGCGGGGCTTGTTTTGTTTCGTCTTGTAGGACACGCTTCCGTACTTACCCTGTACCATGTTGCCGATATAAATTTCATTGATAAGCATTTCGGAAATAGCAGAGTATTTCCAAAGGGTGCTGTTCTTCATCCTAGGCTGCTGGTAGCGCAAGCCATGTAAACGCTTGTATTCCGTTGGGTTTGGTATGCCCCTGTCATTAAGCATACGGGCGATTGCGGTTTTGCCGTACCCTTGTGAAAAAAGGGTAAATACTTCGCGGACGACGGCGGCGGCTTCCTCATCGATGATCAGATGCCCTTTTTGTTCAGGGTCTTTCTTGTATCCGTATAGGGCAAACGCGCCAATATGAAAACCGTTTTCTCTTCGGTTTTTCAAAACGCTTTTGATATTCTCGGACATATCCTCCAAATACCACTCGTTTACAAGTCCGTTGATCTGCCGGGCTTTCTTGTTTCCCTTGTTGGCGGTGTCCGCATTGTCCACAATACTTACAAAACGAATGCCCCATAGAGGAAACAAGCCATGAATGTATTTCTCTACTAACTCCAGTTCGCGGGTAAACCGCGATTGTGTTTTACAAAGAACAATGTCAAACTTGCGGCGTTCAGCGTCCTCTAACAGCCGGTTAAACTCTGGGCGTTTCCGATCAGCTCCCGCGTAGTCATCGTCGCTATAAATATTATAAACTTCCCACCCCTGTTCCATAGCGTATTGCAGTAGCATGGACTTTTGATTTTGTATGCTGCTGCTGTCGTCGGTTTCTGACTGCTTGTTTCTATCTTCTTCGGATAAGCGGCAATAAACAGCTACTTTCATAGTTCACATCTCCTTAGAGATAGAACAAGCCTCTTCCTGTATGCGTTATACCATACGGAAAAGGGCTTGTCATTACCGCTTGCCGGCAGTTGCCCTTTTGTTTTTTTCAATTCGGTTGATGAGTTCAATCCACTTTTTTGTGAATTGCTTTTTTAAGGGTGTGTTTTCGCCGCTTTTGAAAACACTTTTACAGCTTGCTTGCGTTTGCTGGTGTTCCATCCTATCACCCTCCTTTTCATGACAGCATATGCCCCTGCGCTTGTACAATATTATATGGAGCATGCAAAAAGCGGACGGTTGTTAGCACAACGCCACGGAAGTTTCCCTTTGTTCAATTAAGACAAGCCCAACCTATCGCCTGCGACGCTCTTAACGCTCGGGCTTATAGCTGCGGGGGAGTATCGCCCTGCCTGTATGTCGTCGCCCGCAAGCCGCTACGCTTGTTTTGCGGCGCGGTATTTATTTGCCTTTCATATTCCCCCGCCGTAGAAAACAGAGACTTGCAAAGTTTTAAAATCCCGTGACGTAATATGCCACGGGATATGTAAATACGGATTCTATTTAAATGCATCTGTCAATCCCTATAATAACAGTAATGTATGACTATCAATAAACGTCCATTATGCTAAAACGTTCAATTTTTCTACGGCCGTAGCATTCTTCCAGCGTTTAACCGATAAGATCGCAAAGATGGCCGTAATTAAGCCGATTACCGCTACAGATATAAAAGTCGGACAAATGACGGGTTTATTGAAACAACTATATACAAGCGATGTATAATGGGAAAATGGATTAACCGAATAAAGAAGGCGCCCGAGTGTCGAAACGCTGTTGGCATCGTTGTATAATGGTGTAATCATTACAATAAACATATAAAGCATATTTATAACCGGGCTTGCCAAATTAGGATTTGAAATTAGGCCGCCGAGTGCTATGGAGGTGAACGATAAAAACATAAACGATAGCAACATAACCCCCAAAAAAGCGATTAAGTTTACATCACTGCCGCTGCAATACGCAAAAACCACCAACGCCAAGGCAAATGGAACCATCAATAAAAAGTGGAACATGCTTTGCCCCAAAAAAACGCAGATAGGACGAACCTTGAAAGTAGCATACATCTCTATCGTGGCTATTCCATTACTCAAAGCAATGGAAGCAGCCTGCATATTGATGAAAATCGAAATAGCCATGGAGCAAAACAATCCAACGCCATAGTCAACTATGCTGTTGGAACCGTTACTGGATGCAATACTAACTATAAGGTAAGTTGCGGGAAAAATGATTACCAGCATAAGGTACTGCACAAAGTTAAGACGCAGCGTTTTTAAACTTATCCAAATCGAGGTTGAAATAGGCTTAATCATTTATGGCTCTCTCCTTTATAATGGATAAAATCCCTTCATAGAACGCCGGATGCTCACATTCCAGAGCAAGTATTTCCGAAGCCCCCGCAACATCCTGCATCAATAACAGCATCTGGGCAATATCGTCCGTTATTATTTCAAACTCCGAACCGTTTTGCAAAAAATTACCCCCTGCTTCAAGCAACGCTTTCATAGTGCTTTCGATACTTGCTACAGTAATTTTGCAGCGGCAAAAATCCGACTTAAGATCCATTGGTTTGCCCCGAAATACGATTTCTCCATTCTTCATAACCACAAATGACGAACAAAGCCTTTTTATCTCGGGAATATCGTGCGATGCAATCAATACTGCCGTGCCCTTATCCTTTTCTTCGCCGATCAGTTTCCAGATTGTTTCCTTGGATAAAATGTCGATCATTGCGGTTGCCTCATCCAATATCAGATACTGTTTTTCCTGAGCCAGCGCGCACGCAAATGACAAAAGCTTTTTTTGACCTCCGGAAAGCGCGTATGCATAATGATTTGCAATGCTCGTAAGTCCCGCCCTAGTAAGGGTGATTTCGGCCTTGCCTAAAGCTTCCCTTTTATTGTACCCGCAATAGTACAATGCGGCCAATACCGTTTCATTAACTGTAAGCGCCGGATATATGGCGGGAAACTGCGGCACGTACGCTAGTCTGCTGGGGTCGTTCTCCCTGTCGTCGATTGTTATGGTTCCGCAGCCAATTTTAATCACCCCAAGAATCTGCTGAATAAGTGTTGTTTTTCCTGAACCATTTGGCCCAACCAGACCGACAACTTCTCCTTGCGCGACTGTAAGACTTATATTTTTGTTTGCTTGTACACCATTAGGATAAGTTTTCGTAACATTTGTGATGTTTATCATAATGCGTCCCTCTTATAATACTCTGTAATTTTATCTTCAACTATTACCGGAAGCAGTTCAACAAAGTCGTCCTTCCTGCATTTATGGTTATTCATTACGCATCCTCCATAGCACAAAGCGCCGTATAGGCAGTTATATACGCAGGGAGAGGGGTCATAGATATATCTAAACCATTCATTATCTGTTATTTCAAACTTTGAATCATCTGTAATATTACCTATACTGTCGCAATATAGTTTACCTGGGCAGACATATGCTTTTAGGTTTTCATCCAAAGCAAAACTGTTTCTGGAATGGATGACACACGGGGCCTTTTCTAATTTAAGTTTGATTGGAAACCCACGCGCTCTTGAATGGTTTATTAGCTCCATAATGTCCGTTAAATTATGAACATCATTACAATTTTTCTTCTTTTGGCCGTCAAAGATTAAATCAAAATAAATAGAAATCTTGTTTCCAAACCTATCGTACAAGTCGTCTACCAATGATTTATATGGCGTTAAATCCTTTGAATATATATTTATACGTATATTCACCTTTTGGGGCAGCTCATCTGCTAAAACAATCAGGTTATCGTATATGACATCAAACGTAGGTCCCCTATCACTTGTTACCCTAATAGAATCATGCAGCATTTTATTGCCGTCAAATGTAATTTGTAAAAGGAATGATCCATATTGCTTGATTGCATCAATCAAATTTTTGCTTACAGCATATCCATTCGTTATAAGCGTATTCCCAACCTTTACGCCCTCAAGCGAATTTATTTTCCGCATTGCATACAGCAATACGTCCTCGTTGATAGTTGGTTCTCCGCCAAAATAAACAATGGATAGCTCCCGTACGTCACTGTTTTTTATAAAATCACATAAAGTATTAATCTTATCTTCTGATATATAACGTTTAGACTGCGTTTCTTTCCGATAGTCTTGATAACAATATGGGCAGGAAAGATTACAATCTGAAGTCATTGATAAAAAAATGCCCATGCAATCTGAACGAAGTATAGCGTTTTGAATTATATCCTTAAAAATATAAATCTCATTTAACTCCGAGCGCAATAGAATTCCTTGCCGTAGGAGCAGAGAAGTTTCATAGTCTGATAACAAAGACCATTGTTGACTCTCCACAGCGTTCCAAACCTCTTTTGATAAGGCTACAAACGACCGATGCAATGTGTTGTATATAAATACTATAGATTTTTTTTGAACGATATAATTATAATTTGATCTTTTATACATGCTACTACCTCCCATTGTAGTAAACGTGGTGGCAATTAGGTAGCTAATATATAAATTGCCACCAACTCTATTCACATTTAAGCCATTAAATCACCTATCCTATTTGGGGAGATCGTCGTTTTTTATCGGGTTGCAGAAAACACAGAAATTTGGCTCTGCGCATTGATATACGCCTGATTCAATTACCACAATATGCTTAACTGCATCAATAATTTTAACAAATACACTTTATAATTTCAAGCGCCTAGAAACAATTATATATTATAATATTGCTAATGAAGTATGCCCCTTAAAAACGGAAGTCCTTAAAGTCTGATATATAAGCATTTTATTAACTTGTTTTTCCTCCTAAAATTAGTGATTAGTCAATACACAGAAAATATATTACAATGTATTGTTATGTATCAGGTTGACAATATAGGGCAAATATTATATTATACTTTTAAGAATTTTGATTACATAATATGTGACACAAATATTTGTAGCTTTGAACAAATAGTAAGAGAAGAGACCCCCCTGATGAACGGCCTGCTTTATAAAGAATTCTCATATCCTAGTCCCTTGATCTCGGCTTTCTTGGCTTCAATATCTAATTCATTGTAGATATTGAGGCTCCTCCGCAAAGCCATCTGGATTTGCGGGAGGGAGCGGGGGGGGGTAGCGGAATGAGCGAACCCTGCCGCGTGCGGCGAAGTGTGGGATGAAGGATATGGAGCTTGTGACGACGAGCTTGGGGGTGGTTTTCGGAGCAAACGTCCTCTATGCGCGCTCTTCGCCTGAGGGGTGGATTCCTCTATGGCTCTATGGGCACGACCCGACGTCACCCACTATCTCAACTTTCTTCGCCCTTGTCGCAAGCTTAACGGAGGACCGCCAGCCCTGTTAGAATAGATCAGGCAGCCCGATGACTTTTCTTGTATATATTATTGACTATTTTAATTCAGGCGGCTTACGTACTTACGTAATATTATTTTATTTTAATGCTATTTATAACGTCTAAAAATGTTGCCCTTAAAGTCCCATCGCTGGTTGAAGGCTCTCGTACAAACAAAAGGTATAATACTGTCTCGTCCGCTATGAATAAATTGATATTCTCTATATCCCCATAATTACCTGTAAATAATACACCTTGCCTGTTGGAAACGGTTATATCGTAATCTATGGTTTTAACAATATTGTCTTCGTCCCGAGATTTATAAAACTCAATAAAAGCCTGAAGCATTCCTTTTGCTTTTTCTTTATCATTTATATCAAGGGTAATATCGTCACGGTATTCCATGATACCCACAGCTATTATATATCCGTCATCCGTTCCGTATAAATGATTACCCGAATCATCGACTTTTCTTTCTAAAGATGAAGAGATTCTATATGTCAAATCTTTTAGTGTATAGGTTTTATCCAATACCATTGGCGTTGCGTCCGGTATTTCAATTTTTGAAGTTATTGAGTTCTTTGCGCAGGCTGTAATAGAAATAAGCATACAAAAGCATAACAGTAAAGCAAATAATTTTTTCATGCAACATACCTCCATTACGCTTTAGTTTATAGTAATTAATAATAATCTGCAACACTTTATAGCCCTGCTACATTGCCGCCAATCTTAAATACCACAGGCTTTATGGGACTCCGCAATGCAGTTTCATGGCGCGGGCGTTCATAGAAGACATATTATTAACCATCGCATTAAATAAGCGATACGAAAGATGAAAGAACTATTTTCTTGCGGCTGGCGCTTTTCTCTTTATGGGCTTATTCCTCCCCGTCCTTGTTTACTTGGTAGTAGTAGCCATGTCCGAGGTTCCCTTCGTCAAAGGTAAACTCGCAGATCTCGTTATACATGGAGCCGCCCCAATTAAGGATATAGGTCTGGTAGTCACAGGCGAAGGGGCGCATTGTTTCCGCCTTATAAGGCGCGTCCGCTCCGTCTGTCGTCCAGTCATTGCGGCAAAGTTCGGTTTCCTCATATTCCTTCAATTCGTCCGTGTAGCAGTATCTGGTGTAGCCCTCCAAGGTCTGTTAGTTTGCCAGCTTGCGGCGATATCGTGTAAATGTTCTATACTCAGCAGAATGGCATTTTTCTGCCCGTCTATTACAGAGTAGCTGTAACTGCTAGTGCGGTTTCTCAAGTTCCTCCCTGTCAATTTCCATATAGATGCCTTTCTTCTCACATTGCTGCCGGACATACCGGAGAAACTGTGCAAGGGTGCTGGATTTCAATATTATAATTCGCCATGCTGCGGGCCTCCTTAAAGGTTATGTTTGATTTCTGTGAGTGACAGCTTACACACCACCGGTCAAAAAGCAAGCTCTAAAAGGTTCAAAACATATCTTTATTTTCGGGAACTCCGGGCAGCAAAATGCCCCGCCGGAGCGGGACTGGTAGGTTGCTCCTATGCTACGGTGAAGCCCTGTTCCGCAAGGGCCTCGGTCGATAATTGGATTTCGGCTCCGGTTAGGGCGCCGTTCCGGGCGATGGCGTACTGGCCGATGGCGAAAGCATAGGTTGGAGCCTTTTGGTATACAGTAACCGTATCAAGGAAGTTTCCTACTGCGGTTGCCAGCTCCTTTCTGCTAAGGCCGGTCGCGTTATAGTAAATTTCCATGGTACTGACCTCGGCATTGTCTGCTGGCTCCTCGACTTGTTCGGTAGCCTCTACCATTGCTTCTGTGGCCTCCTCGGCTGCTTGAACGGCTTCTTTCACTGTTTCCTCCGCCTCTGTTGGGGCGAATACTGGGGCTTCTGGAAGAATAGTCAGCGCCGTTTCCGCTTGGGCTGGGATATCGGCTTCTTCTGTCTCGGCCACTTTGCCTTCGGATTTGACCGCCGCTTTGCCCGCGCGGGCCATTCTGGTTCTTGCCTCCGGGAATACCTTCGGCAGTACGCCCCGCTCATAATAAATTTCAAACGTAATTTTGCCGTCCATGTGTACGTTGAAATTGAAGTCGGTAATTTCTACCTCTTTGAGCGCGTACGGCAGCCCGATGTTCTTGTATCTTTTTACTTCCTCGCCCTCTGCCATGAGGCATACCGGAACCGCGTCCCTCAGTTTTGCTGTGATTTTACCTGTCTTCATAGTGTTACCCACCCTTCGTTTTTTGATATTTTGTACTGGCTGCTTGTCTTGTGAAAGCAAGCTCTAAAAGGTTAAAAATCTTTCATAGCCGCCGGCTTGCTTTTATTCGTTTATACGTATATAATAAACAAGGATACAAACAGAAGAGGTGTCGTATATATGTTTGGATATATCTCTGTAAAAGCGGCGGCTGAGAAATGGCAGATTTCCGAGCGCCGTATCCAGAAACTATGTGAAGAAGGCCGTATTGAAGGTGTTGTACGTTTCGGCCATGCTTGGGCCATACCGAAGGACGCGGAGAAGCCTGCTGACGGCAGATATAAGAAACGAGGTGATAATATTGGCACGAACTCTAATTGAAAAAAATAAGCAAATCAATATTTTACCTTCGCATATTGGATTGCGAAAATATATTAAGTATTACAATATCGTGTTTCCAGAGAAAGATATGTTTACGGAACAATATACGCTCATGCCGAATGCCTGCGGAACCTTGTCGCTTGCGTTCGATGAAAACGTAGTCAAGGCTGAACTATGGGGCGCCTCCCTGACCCCTATCCCGTTAGGCGCGGAGCCAAACAGCTATCGTATCCTGCTGCTTATTCAGCTTTCGCCATATGGTCTGTATCAGATCACTCGTCAAAGCCAGGCTGAATTTGCGGACAAACGCCTTTTCCTCGCAGACATTGACTACGAACTTTATGGTTCGTTGCATCAAGTATTTGTGATGTCGGAAACCACAACCGAGATGGTAAACACTTGTGAAAAAATATTATACCAGCGCATGGAAAAGCAGGCCGTTTCGGACGCTTTGCTATTTGCAACTACATTGATTTCTGATAGACACGGGCAAATACAAGTGCGGGAAGTTGCCCGGCAATCCGGTTATAGCGAAAGACACTTAAACCGTCTGTTTCTCGCACAAATCGGAATGAATATTAAGAACTATGCACGCTTAATCCGCTTTAACTATGTGCTGAAACACATTCAAACATCGCCCTGCTTCTTTGCGGCATTGTCCCAGCAGGCCGGATACTTTGACCAGGCCCATTTTGATAAAGATTTTAAGGCCATCAGCGGTGTCAGCCCTCAAAAGTATTTGAAAACCATGTCGGATTTTTACTATGACGGGACGGAATTTTATCATACAATTTCCTCGAAGGAGGAATAAAAACATGAAATATCAAGGGTGTCTTTTGGCGGTCAGGGATATATCCGCCTCTAAGAGCTTTTATGAAACCGTGCTTCATCAAAACGCCGTCATGGATATCGGCGAACATGTAGCCTTTGAGGGCTTTTCTCTGCAGCAGAGGTATGCTGAAATTGTCGGCATAGCTTCCGATAGCGTGAAAGAGCAGTCACATAACTTCCAGGTGTATTTTGAAGTGGAAGATTTAGATCAGGCGTACGCTGAACTGAAACGCATACCCAGCCTGCAGTGGGTACATGAAATCAGGGAATATCCATGGGGACAGCGCGACATCCGGGTGTATGACCCGGACAAGCATATTGTGGAGATTGCAGAGGATATGAATACTGTTATCAAACGCTTTTTCGCCCAGGGCATGTCGGCTGAAGAGGTTGCCAAACGTACCATGTACCCTCTCGAAGCCGTAAAGCAATATGCGTCGTAATTTGATGTATCACGCAGGGTGGCTTTGGTTTACCAAAGCCGCCTCTATTTTACTCAGAGAAAAGGAGGCCGCCTATGAACTGGGAGCCGTGGACAGGCTGTTATAAAATAAGTGACGGCTGCGCAAACTGTTATTTTTATGGGCCGTATGCAAAACGCTACGGCCAGAATACGATTCTGAAAACTGATAAATTCGACTGGCCCATCCGGAGAAATAAAAAGGGCGAATACAACATCAAAGGGGATAAGATCCTCGCCACCTGCTTTGCCACCGACTTTTTTCTGCCCGAAGCGGACGAATGGCGTAAAGAGGTCTGGGCCATGATCTGGGAGCGGACAGACATTGATTTTTTGATTCTGACCAAGCGGATCGACCGGTTCCCCGTATCCCTTCCCTATGACTGGGGCGAGGGCTATGACAATGTGAATATTGGCTGTACGGTAGAAAATCAGGCGCTGGCCGACACCCGGCTCCCCCTGTTTTTATCCTATCCGATAAAGCGGCGGTTCATCGCCTGCGCTCCGCTTTTGGAAACAATCGACCTAACACCCTATCTTCATGGGGTGGACCATGTTACCGTTGGCGGCGAAACGGGGAGGGAAGCACGCGTGTGTGATTATGAGTGGGTGATGCAAATCAGGGAGCAATGCGCGGGGGCGGGCGTGACCTTCTGGTTTAAGAACACAGGCTCACTTTTCCGGCATGACGGCATCGTGGAAAAGATCAATCCATATAAGCAGACCGGAATGGCGAAAGAGCTTGGTATCGATATTTTAGACGGAAAACGGTTGTTTTGATAATATGTATAGGAGATAAACTGGAAGAAAGGATGTGTATTAAGATATGATTCAACTTAGAAAAATGGAACTGACGGATTTGACCGTTTTTAAGAAATGGCTGTATACGCCGCACGTTGCCAAGTGGTATCACGATCCACTGGATTGGGTCAATGAAGTTGAGAAGCAGGACAGCGAGTTTTGCTGGATTCACCACTTCATCGTGGAGCATGAAGGAAAGCCCATCGGCTTTTGCCAGTATTACGCCTGCGAAGACAGCGACGAATCTTGGGAGGGCTACACGGCATTGGGCGGTTCTTACAGCATTGACTATATGATTGGCGAACCCGATTGCCTCCGCAAAGGCTTTGGCAAAATGATTATGGCGGAATTGACAGACAGGATCGCCCTCCACCCTGACGCCGAAAGAATTGTGGTGCAGCCGGAGCCGGAAAATAAGGCGTCCTGCGGCCTGCTGCTGTCCTGCGGCTTTGTGCTTGACACGGAAAAGGGTATCTATGTGAAACGCTTGCCTTAAACAGCAGGCAAGATCAGGACAGAAAAATACGTTCGGCAAACCGGAATTTGACGAGGTGAGAAGATGATAATAGGATACTACTGCACAAATATATTTTCTGAGCGAGCGAAAGAACTTATTGAGTTTTATAGGCAAATATTAGAAATCCCCTTTATTAAAACCGATGATGACAATTCAAATGGGGTTTATTTTGGCTTTATTGAAAACGCACCCACTCTTTGTATATGGGATTGCAAAAAAGGTAACGTACAGCCGACTGGACATCAATCCTTTGTATTTCAAACAAAAAATCTTGATTTAACAATGAAATGTTTGAAGGAAAAAGGGGTTCCACTGTCTGAAGCTATTCGATATGATTGGGGGACCTACGAGGTTCGCTTAAGCGATATTGACGGAAACGAGATAGTGATAGTTGAGTTTACGTAATTGTCAACTTCCGGTTTGTCGAGGAGTTGAACGGAATGTAAATCGAACGGTTGAAAGGAGAGCAACCACATGATGCGAGATGCTGAAAAAACCATCGGGAACTTGATTGACAAGCAAGGAGTATCCTTTATCGCCTCCATTTCTAAGGATGGCTTTCCCAATATGAAAGCAATGCTCCCGCCGCGTAAACGAGTAGGAATTCGGGAATTTTATTTTATGACGAATACATCTTCCATGCGGGTGGCGCAATACAGAAACAATCCAAAGGCCAGCATATACTTTTGCGATAAACGATTCTTTCGAGGAGTGATGCTGGTGGGCCATATGGAGGTCTTGGAGGACCTGCCAGCAAGGAAATGATCTGGCGGGAGGGCGACACCATGTATTATTCCGAGGGCGTAACCGATCCGGATTATTGTGTGTTGAAATTTGTTGCGGAGAGCGGCCGCTATTATGCGAACTTCCATTCCGAATCCTTTGAAGTAAGTGGGGTGGAATGAATATTTCATCTTAGTGGGAGAATGCGTAGACCGACAAACGGAAATATTTTGGTAAAACAAAAATTGGGTTATTTACATGATTCAAAGAAATGGAGGTTATTAAATGGCGAGAATATCGGATATTACAGTAAAAAAGCAACTGGCATACTGTTTCGTGTCGCTCAGAAAGACGATTGATTTTGCAACTGAGTTTGAAACCTTTACAAGCAGCGGTTTCCAAAAAATTATGGATTATTTAGACAGTCAGAACATTTTGGTTTGTGACGGCCCAATCGTTTGCTTCCGCAACATGGACTTGGAGCGGCTTGACGTAGAGGTGGGGTTTCCAGCAGCAAAGTGTATGAAAGGAAACTGTGAAATACAGGCCAGGATGGTTCCGGCGCAGAAGGTTGTAACCGCGATTGATTTGGGTGCATATGAAGAACAAGATCCTACATTGGAGGATTTGTTCTCATGGATACAACAGCATGAATGTAAACCGTTGGGTGTCATTTATTATCAATACCTGAATGATACAAATCGTCCCGCAAGCGAATATTTGACGAAGATGATGATACCGATCCAATGACGCCTTATTAGTACAAAGTACACTTACAACTTCCAGTTTGTCAAGTTGACTAGATAAAAATGAAAGGAGTGAGAAAAACGCGGAGGATATTTATGAAAAATTCGCATTGGATTATGACGAATTTGGCCCTATTGAAAGTTATTTAGGAGATGAAAAAGACTTCTTTCATAAACTGTTCACTGAGAATAAAGTCAAAACAGTTTTAGACTGTGCCTGTGGAACAGGGCAGCACCTGTATATGTTATCGCAGTTGGGGTATCAGATTTGGGGTTCTGATTATTCCCGCTCCATGTTGAAAATAGCAGAAAAGAATTTGCATGAACGTGGGTGCGATATACAGTTAAATCAATGCGACTTTCGTTACTTAGAAAGAAAGTTTGATGTCTGCTTTGATGCAGTAGTATGTCTAACCACGTCGTTGCCTCATTTACATACGGATGAAGATTTGTTATTAGCAATTCAGTCGATGAAAAACAGGCTAAACAAGAACGGTCTGCTCATATTTACATCGGGAACAACGGATTACACATTAACATTACCTTCTATTGAAGTGGTCATAAACCGAGAGGACTTTTCAAGAATATTTGTGAAGGAGCGCGACGGCCGTTTTCAGACTATCCATGTATTGGATTTATACCATAATTTACAACGAATGGAAGAAAATCAATATGATATTATATATCATATTTTATTAGGCAATGACTATCGGATGTTGTTATCACGGGCTGGATTTACAGATATTGAAATATATGGTGATTACGATAGGCGTCCATATGACGCAAGCAGTCGGAGATTGATTGCCGTAGCCAAGCTAACAACATGATGATAGTGAAGTAAGACTAACTACGCTGGATTCCTATGCGTGACATGCTCTAAAAATCTCATATAATAAGCATTGATGCAAGGCAATCAATGCATTTTATGAGCAAGAAAGCTCAGAGCCATGAATTAACCTATGACCTAATCAAAAGAGCGGTTCATGGCGAGCCGGAAGCATTGGAGGACACTATGACGCTTACATCAATTCTATGGTGGCATATGAAACCACCGGGCCGGACGACAGAACCTACCGGCACATAGATGAAGATATGAAAGCGGAGGCGCAGATGAAGCTCGTGGACGCGATCCAGAAAAAATGGAGGAAATTGATATGATGCTCTTACCAAACCTGTCTTCCTTCGCCTACGTCCCGAACTGGTATTCTCAGCTTGACGAGCTGGCTGAGATGGCCCTGCCGGAACCGGGGCGATTTAAGAACCCGATATACTTAACCAAGAATCCATATACCCCGATTTTAGAGCGATATATTCACGCGATATTCAAGAAGCAGCTTATTGACTACAAGGAAGAACGGGAGGCGGAAAAGGCGGCGGAGTATTTCCACATAGAGAATGAGGCCGCCTGATTCCACCCCGGTCTGTACACCCCGAGATATAAAGCCATCTTCGCGTGCTTTGGCCGGAATAAAAAGAAAGACTCTATGCTGGAATGGTATTTCAGAGGCTTCGCGGACGAGCTGTCCCCACAGCTCAGGTATATTACCCCTCTCCCCAAGAAGCCGAGCTACTATATGACGCAGTATGGCGTCAATTACAACCCAGAGTGGCTGATTCGCGTCAATGTAGACCACATCTTAGGCGATGAGGAAAATCCTTCCCGTCTGCCCGCCGCGCTCCGGGACGCGCGAAACCTACCCCTGCTTTTGGAAACGGCAGTAGAACTTGCGCGGCGGAAGGCGGTTGTCGAGCCGAGCATTTTGCCCTACCACCGCAAGGTGTGCGCTATCCGTTCTGGGCATCTCTCAGAAATTTTGGATATGAGTCCAGTTTATATTAGGCAGATTGAAAGCGGCAAGAAAATCCCCAGTTTACCCGCTTTTGCAGATATCTGTAATATTATAAATGTCTCTCCTGACTACCTGTCGTCTGATAGTTTGAAAATCAATGCACGCGATGATTATAATAAACTCTGGCAAAAATTCTGTTTGCTCACGCCCAAGCAAGCGGAACTATTGATCGCAATGATGGAAGCCATGATCAATAAATTGGAGTAAGATTACACGAAAGGTAAGTACTTTCACACGATTACTACCTTTACACGATAACTGACATTCATTTAGATAGTGGGTGCATCCAAACTAAAATTCAATTCAAATATAACAGCAAAGGAGCGCGGATTTTCGTCCGCGCTCCTTTGCTGTTTAACGAAAACCCCTTGATTTCAACGGATTTTCATAACGCCAACGTTGTATCAAAATTGGCGTTGTGATTTGCACCAGGCGGTTAAAATCGATGTTGCCCTCAATGGGAGGGACGTTCCTGCCCGCAAATGGTTGGCAGCGACAGTGAGCCGCAGCGAGGGCGCTTGCAACCGAGCAGGCGAGCGGAGCGTGACCGTTTGCGGAAAAGGAGGAGCAGCGACGTGAGCGCGCTCTGATTTTTGTAAAAAATCGGAGCAAGCGAACCATAGCTTGCTCCGACGTGGTGCGGCTGGCGAGATTTGAACTCGCAAGGTTTCCCCGACGGATTTTAAGTCCGTTGTGTATGCCGTTCCACCACAGCCGCATGCCAACGTTGATATAATATTCGTTTTTCCTCCAAACGTCAATAGCAAAAGATCAAGGTCCGAGTATTAACCGCCAGTTACAATCTGCCTGGCCAGTTCGGCCTTGATTGAATCGTGAGGGTCACTCCATCCTTCAGGCTTAATTACCTTATTATCTCCAGCTCTAAATCGTGGTTTCCCATCGGACCAGAGCTTTGACATGTTCGCACCATGAACAATGTCCATAATGGGCTGTGGACGTACGCCCATCTCTACGAGGGTGCCCAGCGCGAAGTAAATTAGATCAATCATTGCGTCGGCCTGTTCGGTTAGATCATTCCTCTCTGAAGCCTCCAAAAATTCGGATATTTCGTCCTGCATCCAGCCGCAGCGCGTTGCCGCGCGTTCCTTAGACATGCCGCAGGGACGATTCGCCACCGGAACATCAAACGCCCTGTGGAACTCCAAAACCTGTTCCCATGCATTATCAAGTCCTGCCATTTTACCTCCTCTTACATTATATTAATTCGAATATAATCCCAACCTAAACATTATATTCTATAATGGAAAATTTTTAAATAGCCATTTCCCTATTATATACGGTATATATGACGCTGACTACTTTTATAGCGTTTATTGCTGGATTATACTTATATGGATATAATGTTGTGTACGTATATTTTACGACATAAAATTCTTTAGACGGAGGTAGGTAATATTGAAACAGCTAATGCTTGGCAACGAGGCGATTGCAAGAGGCGCATACGAGGCTGGCGTCCGCGTATCGAGCGCATATCCTGGCACGCCCAGCACGGAGATAAATGAAAATGTCGCCAACTACCCCGAGATATACTGCGAATGGGCTCCCAACGAGAAGGTGGCTGTCGAGGTGGCGCTAGGAGCGTCGGTAGCCGGCGCACGCAGCATGGCATGCATGAAGCATGTAGGTCTTAACGTAGCGGCGGACCCATTCTATACCGCGACATACACGGGAGTAAACGCAGGGCTTGTAGTCGTGGTAGCCGACGACCCTGGAATGCACTCGTCGCAGAATGAACAGGACACGAGAATGCACGCGAGAGCGTCTCACGCTCCGTGCCTTGACCCATCCGACAGCCAGGAATGCAAGGATTTTATGCGTGTGGCGCTTGAGATGAGCGAAGAATATGACACGCCTGTTATACTAAGGCTTACGACGAGAATAGCCCATGCAAGAACCGTTGTTGAACTCGGCGGGAGGGAAGAGAGCCCTCTGAAGGAGTACGTAAAAAACAATAAAAAGTATGTTTCAATGCCTGGCAATATGATTGGCCGCCACCTGTTCGTGGAAGAGCGTGAAACCCGCTTGGCTGAAGCCGCAAATAGGCTTTCAATAAACCGCATCGAATGGGGCGATAAGCGTGTTGGGGTTGTAACCTCGGGCGCGGCCTATAACTATGTTAAGGAGGCGATGCCAACCGCATCGGTGCTCAAGCTGGGACTTGCCTATCCGCTGCCTAAAAAACTTATTGAGGAATTTGCTTCTGAAGTTGAAGAGCTTTATGTAATAGAGGATATGGAACCGTTCTTTGAGGATACCATCAAGGCGTGGGGAATATCCTGTTCAGGCAAGGATAAGACGGGGGTACAGGGCGAGCTTTTCGCTAAAAAGATTGCCGCCAAATTTATGGGTGAGCCAGAGGCCGGTCCCATGAATACTCAGGGAATACCGGTAAGGCCGCCTGTGCTCTGCCCAGGATGCCCGCATAGAGGGCTTTATTATATCCTTGGAAAGCTGAAGCTTACGGTGTGTTCGGATATTGGCTGTTACACGCTTGGCGCGCTTCCGCCCCTATCGGGAGTGGATACCTGCGTATGCATGGGCGCGTCAATAGGAATGGCCCACGGTATGGAAAAGGGAAGGGGCGTTGAGCAGGCGAAAAAGACCGTTGCCGTGCTTGGCGACAGCACGTTCTGTCATAGCGGAATCACAGGATTGCTCAACATGATGTATAACCGTTCGGTTGGAACTGTTATAATAGCCGACAATTCAATAACCGGCATGACCGGACATCAGCATAATCCGGCGACAGGGTTTGATATACACGGAAACCCCGCTCCGGCGATAAACCTTATAAAGCTGTGCGACTCCATGGGCATAAAGAATATTACAGTAGTTGATCCTTATGATCTCAAGGAGCTGGAGCGTGTTGTTCGCGAGGAAACGGCGCGGGAGGAGCTGAGCGTAATAATCAGCCAAAGGCCCTGTGCGCTTATAGTAAAGCAGCCAGGCATTCCGTTCGCATGTGATGAGGAGAAGTGCAGAAATTGCGGAATGTGCATGAAAATAGGCTGTCCAGCGATAAAGAGAACCGGTAAGAGCGTGGAAATTGACCCGACGCAATGCGTCGGCTGCGGATTATGTTCGACAGTATGCCCGTTTGGAGCGCTGAAGGCGAAAGGAGAGTAGAACCATGACAGATAATATTGTTATAGTTGGCGTAGGCGGTCAGGGTACGCTTCTCGCAAGCAAGATTTTGGGCTATATCGCGCTTGAAAACGGATGCGATGTACGGGTCAGCGAAGTGCATGGCATGAGCCAGCGCGGCGGAAGCGTTGTAACCTATGTACGTATAAGCGATGATGAGAAGCTTTATTCCACAATAGTAGAGCAGGGGTGCGCCGATGTCGTGCTTGCGTTTGAGAACCTTGAAGCGTTGCGCGCTCTGCCCTATCTTAAAGACGGCGGAACGATAATAGTAAATACTCAGGAGTTGCTCCCAATGCCAGTAATTACCGGAGCCGCCGAATATCCTGACGATTGCCTGGAAAGGATCAGAAAGTCAGGGGCCAATGTAATAGAGCTTGACGCAACTGATATAGCGCACGAGTGCGGAACCTACCGCGCCGCGAACGTGGTGCTTATAGGCGTGCTGGCCAAAAAGCTGCCATTTACGTATGACCAGTGGATGAAGGCGATTGAAGCCAATGTTAAGCCAAAATTCATTGAAATTAATAAAGAAGCCTTCAGGCGTGGATACGAATACTGATTATTTCAGGAAAGCCGCATAGCCTGTTCAATGGGGACCGTATCACTAATAACGCTAATGCTGTATTTATCGCATAGCACCAAGGGGTTTAAAAGGCGTCAGCGGCGCCTTTTTTGCCCTAGTGGAATAAAAAAATACGCCGCTATGGTTAAAAACTTAAAACAGCAGCCCCTAGGCTTATCGCTGTGGTTATGCATTATAATTTATCGGCCGTAAATTAGTTCATCAGCAAAGGAGGAGGCCTATCAATGTATGATTTTGATACCGTTATAGACCGGCGCGGCACCGGAGCCTCGAAATGGGCGATGGCGCCAAAACATATATATGAAGGGGGATACACACCTCTTACAATAGCCGACATGGAGTTTAAGACAGCACCAGAGATACAGGCAGCGCTGCACAAGGCTGTCGATCATGGGATATATGGCTATACATACGCGGACAGCGAGTATTTTGAAGCGCTTAAGGCATTCATGCTCAAGCGCCGTGGATGGGAGATCAGGCATGAGTGGTTTGTAACTACACCAGGAGTGATTTCCGCATTGAATATAGCGGTACGTGCATTTACGAACAGTAGCGATGCTGTAATAATACAGACGCCCGTCTATCCCCCATTTAAGTCGGTTGTAGAGCGAAATGGAAGAACGCTTCTGAAAAACCCCCTAATATATAAAGGCGGCCGCTATACTATGGATTATGAAAACCTGGAATTATTATGTAAAAGGGCTGACGCAAAGCTGCTTATACTTTGCAGTCCCCATAATCCGGTTGGCAGGGTATGGACATATGAGGAGTTGAAACAGCTCGGGGAAATAGCCAAAAGAAACGGGGTTATGGTCCTCAGCGACGAAATACACGGGGAGCTTATACTGAATGGCAACAGACATATTACCTTTTCAACCATAGATGGTATGGAGCAAAACTGCATTATCTGTACTGCGATGAGCAAAACGTTTAATTTAGCTGGAATGTGCTGCTCCAATATATTCATACCAAACGCTGAATTTATGAGCGCTTTTAGACGGAGGCTTGAGGGGGAAGGCGTCCCAGGAATACCAGCGCTGTCGAGATATGCAGCCATAGCCGCGTTCAGAGATGGAGGAGCATGGCTGGATGAGCTGATCAAATACGTTGAGGATAATTTCGAGACTCTATATGATTTCATTGACAGGAGACTTCCAATGCTTGACTATATAAGAGCGGAGGGTACTTATCTTGCATGGGTAGATATGAGGCGGCTTGGAATGACCATAGAGGAGCAGGAAGACTTAATGCTTAACAAGGCAAATTTAGCCCTGGACGAGGGTTATATATTCGGAGATGAAGGCTCTGGGTTTGAGCGAATCAACCTGGCGCTTCCCAGATCAGAGCTTCTAAGAGCGCTGGAGCGGCTAGAAAATGCCGTCTATTCTTTAGCGGTTAAGGAGAAATAGGCAGTCCCATATGTTATAATTGGTTATAAATATAAGTTGGAGGTAAAACCATGAGTGCTAATATAGTATCGATAAATTCAGATCGTCTCGTTATGCAAAGCGTAATGGGAGAGGTTCATCATCCCGCTATGGGACCCAATCCATACAGGATAAACACTGTAGACGGCATGCCAATGGTACTGCCCGGCACAGGTGGAATAACCTATAATGTTTCTATCGGCGATTCCGTATATGCAATGGAGGCGGACCATGTGGAGCCTGGAGTATCAATAAAGGCGTCCGATACGAATGAGAACAATGCGCTTAACACGCTTTCATGTATAGGCAACGAAGCGCGGGTGATTTCAGGGGAGGCCAAGGGGGCCAAAGGATTTGTTACTGGCAAGCATGGCGGGATTGAACACGTATTGGTGTATTTTGAGCGCGAAACGCTGGAGAAAATGTCCATAGGCGACAAAATCCTCATAAAAGCGCAGGGCCAGGGCATGAAGCTTATGGGCTTTGAGGATAAGGTTAAGGCTATGAATATTGATCCGGCTCTCTATTACAAACTCAATATAACTTCTGATAACGGAATACTTAACGTACCCGTCGCGGCCAAGATTCCCGCTTATCTGATGGGTTCCGGTATAGGATCAAACAGCGCTTACAGGGGAGATTATGACATAATGACAGCAGACCGTGAGGTAATCAAAAACTTTGGTTTGGATAAGCTGCGCTATGGCGACATCGTAATGCTTGAAAACTGCGATACAACATTTGGCCGCGGTTACCTTACAGGGGCTGCAACAATAGGGGTAGTTGTACACAGCGACTGCATCCTGGCCGGACACGGACCTGGGGTTACGACGCTTTTAACCGCAAAGAGCGCGGTTATCAACGGCGTAATTACTCCAAACGCTAATATTGCCGGCTACCTTTTAGGCTAAAATATGGATATAACCTTACTTAACAAAGAACAACGGCGGGCTGTTGAATGCCTGGACGGCCCGCTTCTCGTATTGGCGGGAGCGGGCTCTGGAAAAACGCGCGTACTTACGTACCGAATAGCAAACCTTATAGACCATGGAGTTCGTCCATGGAATATTTTGGCGCTGACGTTTACAAACAAAGCTGCTCGTGAGATGAGGGAGAGGACGGAATCACTCGTCGGGCTTTCCGCGTCGGACGTCTGGTGCGTTACGTTTCATTCCTTTTGTGTGCGTGTTTTGCGAATGGATATTGACAAGATGTCCAACGGGTATGACCGCAGCTTTGTTATATATGATGATGGCGATCAGCTGAGCGTAATTGAATCCATATTGAAGCGGTTGGGCGTTCCAGAAAAGGATTCTCCAAAGCGATCAATAAAGGAAGCTATAAGCACCGCTAAAAATAAAGGTGTTGATCCGGATACGTTTTTTGGTTCAGAATTCCAGGGTGATTTGAAAAGACAGGTGTACAGCCTATATAAAAAACACCTTCAGGACGCAAACGCGCTTGATTTTGACGATTTGATCCTATTCACCATAAAACTTTTTCAGCAATGCGGGGATGTCCTTGAAAAATACAGAGGCAAGTTCCGCTACGTGCTGGTTGACGAGTATCAGGATACCAACCTTCCCCAGTACAGCCTGGTAAGGCTGCTTTGTGAGGAACACCGAAACCTATGCGTTGTTGGCGACGACGACCAAAGCATATATGGCTGGAGGGGAGCCGATATAAGAAACATACTGGAATTTGAAACCGACTTTCCAGGCGCTGAGATAATAAGGCTTGAGCAAAACTACCGCTCCTCGGCCAATATCCTCAACGCCGCCAACAGTGTGATAGCCAATAATATCGGACGAAAGGAAAAGCGCCTGTGGACCAATAAGGCCTGCGGCGATCCGATAACGCATCATTGCGCCGACGACGAGCGAAGGGAGGCGGAGTTCGTATGCAAGACCATCATGAGCGGGATAAGGAACGGAGGAGATTACAGCGATTACGCAGTTCTCTACCGTATGAACGCTCAAAGCCGAATACTAGAGACAATGCTGCTGTCATACGGTATACCGCATAATGTATACGGGGGTCAAAGGTTCTACGACCGCAAGGAGATAAAGGATATCCTTGCTTATTTAAGAGTGGTCGCCAACCCAAACGACGACGTCGCGTTCAGGAGGATAGTAAATGTACCCGCCAGAGGAATAGGCGCCGCTACACTGCAAAAGCTAACGGATGCAGCGGTTGATAGCGGCAGGCCCCTTTTAGTAACCGTACTTGACGCTACGTCTATGGATGCAAAAACGGCGGCAAAGCTGAAGCCGTTTAGGGATATGATGGCCGATGTTTTAAAAAAGAAAGCCGAACTCCCGCCATCAGAGCTTACGGAATATATACTGGCTAAAATAAGATATAGAGAATACTTGGAATTAGAGGGCAAGACACAGGCGGAGACCAGGTGGGAAAATATTTTGGAGCTTATGGGAAACATAAGAGAAGTAGAAAACAGCATAGTTGAACCTGAAACCGATGCGTTGAGTGCTTTTTTGGAGAGCGTTGCGCTCATGTCGGATATTGATTCGATGAGCGACGAGCACGGCACCGTATCGCTTATGACGCTTCACAGCGCTAAGGGGCTTGAGTTTGGCACCGTATTCATAGCCGGCATGGAGGATGGCATATTTCCTACTTCGAGGTCCAAGTTTGACCCTGACTCGATGGAGGAGGAAAGAAGGCTGATGTATGTCGGTATGACAAGGGCCATGGAAAAGCTGTATCTGCTGAACACCAGGCACAGAACCATTTTCGGTCATACTTCCGACAGTATTGAATCCCGCTTCCTGAGGGAAATCCCTGAGGAGTTCTTGGAAAGGCCGTCAGCCTCACGCGGGTTCGGGCGAACGGCCGATGAGTATAATTATGGCCGAAGGATATCTGCGGAACTATATCAGAAGAAACCTGGCGTTTCCTCCTTGGCCGGCGGTTCCAAGTACGAAAGGCCCGCTGCCGTCCAACCTAAAGACTTCAGCATATATCAGCGCGTGCGGCATGCCAAGTTTGGGGAGGGCACTATAATAGAGATGGCTGGAAGCGGAAGCGCTATGCTGATATCTATTGACTTTGACTCGGTCGGTGTGAAAAAGCTGGCGGGAGCGTATGCCCCAATTGAGCCGGCCGAGTAAACCGAAGCGGAGGTTTAAATGCAGCAGGGCATGAGGGAACTTATAGATAGATTAAACGATTACGCACATGCATATTACGTGCTTGACGCGCCAAAGGTCAGCGATAAGGAATATGACGAGCTGTTTGACGAGCTGCTAAGGCTTGAAGCTGACACGGGTATAGTCCTTCCAGATTCGCCAACGCTTCGGGTCGGCGGCGAGCCGGTTACAGCGTTTGAACAGCATACGCATATTGAACGCCTATGGAGCCTGGATAAGATAAGATCGCGTGAGGAGCTAGTGCTTTGGATGGACAGATCGGATAAGTTAAAGCGAGAGTTTGAAAACAACTCCGGCAATCCGCTTCCGCAGTCCGAGTATGTTTTGGAATATAAGTTCGATGGACTTACGGTTAACCTGACCTATGACGGGGGAAAGCTTGTATACGCGGCAACGCGTGGAAACGGAATAACGGGGGAGGGCATCCTAGAGCAGGTAAAGACAATACGCGACGTTCCGCTTGCAATAAATTACATGGGCAAGCTTGAGGTTCAGGGCGAATGCTACATGAAGTTAAGCGTTCTTGACGAACTGAACAGCTCAACCGGAGAACATCTGAAAAACGCGAGGAACGCGGCGGCCGGAGCGCTGCGCAACCTTGACCCCAAGGTTACGGCAGGGCGGAGGCTTTCATTTTTTTGCTATAACATAGGTTATGCCGAGGGAGCAAGGTTTTCATCACATACGGAGCTAATGGACTTTCTTAAGAAAAACGGGTTTAAAATAAGCCCGTATATGCATGTATGCAGGGATGCAGCCACTATTATTGATGACATAAAGGAAGTCGAGACCCATAGAGGAGAGCTGGATTTTCTCATCGACGGCATGGTAATTAAGATAAACGATATTGCTACAAGGGATGCGCTGGGGTATACGGACAGGTTCCCCAGATGGGCTGTTGCCTATAAGTTTACCGCCGAGGAAACCACAACAACAATAAACAGCATTACCTGGGAGGTAGGGCGCACAGGAAAGCTTACGCCGCTTGCCCGGCTTGCGCCGGTGGAGCTTGCGGGCGCCACCATATCCAGGGCGACGCTGAACAATTATGACGACATACTCAGAAAGCGCGTCGGAGCGGGCTCAAAGGTTTTTATACGCAGAAGCAACGACGTTATTCCAGAGATTTTGGGGTGCGTAGATGATGGGGCGCCTATAGCCGAAGTTGAAAGGCCGTCGGTATGCCCTGCATGCGGCGCCCATGTTGAACAGAGGGGGGCCAACATATTCTGTACAAACTCGCTTACCTGCACGCCCCAAATAGTAGCAAGGCTTGTGCACTATGCTTCGAGGGACGCCATGGATATTGAAACCTTTTCGGATAAAACGGCGTCGCAGTTTGTTGAATCACTCAATATAATAACAATACCTCAGCTGTACAGGCTGACCATTGACGAACTGCTTTCATTAAATAAGTTTAAACAAAAGAAGGCGCAGAACCTGCTCTCAGCAATCGAAAGGAGTAAGCGCCGCCCGCTTTCATCGTTTTTATTCGCGTTGGGCATACCGAATGTCGGTATAAAGACGGCCCGTATTCTTTCAAAACGGTTTTTAACCCTAAAGGCGGTCAGACGCGCCGGATACGACGAATTGATAGCGATAAAGGATATCGGGGATATTGTTGCAAGGGGTATAGTGGATTTCTTCAGCGACGAATCGATAAGCTCGGCAATAGACGAGATACTATCCTACGGCGTTAAGCCTGAAGACGAGGAAATCGGCGAAATACAAAGTTCTATCGCTGGTAAAACCATCGTCGTAACAGGGACAATGAAGCGCATGGACCGAAGCGGCATCGAAGCGCTTATTGAGAGCTTAGGAGCTTCGGCAAGCGGAAGCGTAAGCAAAAAAACCGACTATGTCGTTGCCGGAGAAAGCGCTGGAAGCAAATTGAACAAGGCTAACGAACTGGGTATTACGGTGATATCCGAGGATAAATTCTTTGAAATGATAGGAAAACAGGGATGAAACAGGGGAAGCTTAGCAATGAAAGGCTGGAAAGCCTTATTCTCAGCAAGTTTGGACATACAAGAGCGGAAGTTGTGTGTTCGCCGGGCATCGGAGTAGACTGTGCGGCGGTTGACCTCAGCGGGCGGCTTGCCGTGCTGTCGTGCGATCCAATTACATCGGCCAAGGAAAACGCCGGAAGGCTGACGGTTCATATCAACTGCAACGACGCGGCGGCGGCTGGAGCTGAGCCTATAGGGCTTTTAATAACCTTGCTCGCCCCTCCATCCGCTGGATATGAAGACATTGGGAAGCTGGCCGATGAAATAGCCGAGGCCGCGGCGGAAGCCAATGTTGATATCATTGGCGGCCACACTGAGGTGACGGATAGCGTAACCCGTATAATCACCTCAGCCGCGGTAATTGCGCGATGCGTTCTCGACAGGCCGATAACCCCGGCAGGGATGCGCGAAGGGGATCACCTTGTCATGACAAAAACAGCAGGACTGGAAGGAACCGCTATCATTGCGGAGGACTTTAAGGCCAGGCTTAAAGGTGTGCTAAGTGAGACGGAGCTAATGGAGGCCCGCGGATTCATTAACCGGATAAGCGTTGTAAAGGAAGGCGTGTACGCGGCAAGGCACGCGGCTTCCGCCATGCATGATATCACAGAGGGGGGCGTATTTGGGGCCGCTTGGGAGATGGCCTACGCATCAAAAAAAGGCATATGCCTTGATTTAAGGTCGATACCCGTTCATCCGATTACCAAAAAGATTTGCACCGCGCTTTCAATAGATTTATATAGGCTTATATCCAGCGGAAGCATGCTTATATCGTGCCGTAACGGAGAAGAAATGGTAAGGGGGCTTGCATCCAGCGGAGTTGACGCGGCGATAATCGGCTATGTGGGCGGAGAAGGCGTGAGACTCGCCGATAATACGATAATAGAAGCGCCCGGCAGGGATGAGCTATACAAGCTGTTTACTTAAAAATTACGCTAAACGGCCATTGACACGCATTTGCCGATGCAATATAATGCTATAAAGGCTATGATTGGAAGAGTAACGGCGCTTTAACAGTGCAGAGAGGATGGCCCAGGCTGAAAGCTGTCCCTATGTTAAGCGGCGTGAAGGACATCCATGAGCTGCCGCTAAAACGCGGACGCGTGCATGCGTTATGGGCTTAAAGTGGAGCGTTTTTGCTCAATAAGGGTGGCACCGCGGGTTTCCCGTCCCTACATCAGGACAGGAAACCCCTTTATTATACAAAGGAGGAAATAACTACATGCAAGTTCAGGCGCCCAAGGGCACGAAGGATGTTCTGCCATCTGAAAGCTACCGATGGCAGTATCTTGAGGGCATTATCAGACAGACGTGCCTTAAATATGGCTTTAAAGAGGTACGCACGCCGGTAATAGAGCATACCGAACTGTTTTTGAGAAGCATAGGAGATACCACGGATATAGTGCAAAAGGAAATGTATACCTTTATCGACAAGGGCGACCGCTCCATTACGCTAAAACCCGAAGGCACGGCGGGAATTGTGCGCATGTTCATCGAACATGGGATTTTTAATGAATCCCAGCCGACCAAGCTGTATTATCTAAACAGCCCTACGTTCCGCTACGAACGGCCGCAGGCGGGAAGGCTTCGCGAGCACCATCAGTTTGGCGTTGAGATGTTTGGCGCTATGCGCGCCAGTGCGGACGCGGAGTGTATTATGCTGGCAAAGGGACTGTTTGATACCATTGGGATCAAGGAGCTTGAGCTTCACCTAAACAGCATAGGATGCCCTGAATGCCGGCCTGATTACAACAGAAAGCTCAAGGCGTACTTTAAAGAGCATGTTGATGAGCTTTGCGGCACCTGTAGGGACCGTCTGGAAAGGAATCCCCTGAGAATACTTGACTGCAAAGAGGACAGGTGCAAGGCCGTGGCAAGGCTTGCGCCTAAGACTATCGAGTGTCTATGCCAGGAATGCGCGGATCATCTTGATGAGTTAAAGCTATGCTTGGATGCAACGGGCACTGAATATGTAATCGACCCATTTGTAGTCAGAGGGCTTGATTATTATACCAGGACCGTGTTTGAATTCGTATCCAAACATATTGGCTCACAGGGAACCGTATGCGGCGGCGGCAGGTATGACCTGCTGGTGGAGCAGTCAGGAGGTCCCCATACGCCGGCTGTCGGCTTTGGCCTGGGCATGGAAAGGCTTCTTATGGTTGCCCAAAACCAGGGGGTCGAGTTTCCAGAGCAGCAAAGGATGGACGTATATATTGTCTCAATGGATGAACAAACCAGGATAGCTGGATACAAACTGGCAAACGATCTGCGCGGCAGGGGGTATATAGCTGAGATGGATCATATTGGAAGAAGCGTTAAGGCGCAGTTTAAGTATGCCGGCAAGATGGATGCGCAATTTGTAGCCGTTATTGGTCAGGACGAGCTGGCAAAGGGAGTTGTCAAGCTTAAAAACATGGATACTGGGGAAGATGCGATGGCAGAGATGGATAATATATCAGACTATATTGAAAGGTGGTGCGAAATTATATGAAAGAGCTACTTCAGGGTTGGAAGCGAACACATTATTGTGCGGAACCGGCCGAGATGGAGGTAGGTAAAGAGGTGCTGCTGATGGGTTGGGCCGATTCGTGGCGAAACCTGGGCGCCCTTATATTCATCGGATTGCGGGACAGAAGCGGCATTATGCAGGTTGTCTTTGATGAGAGTGCGGTCGACGGAGACGTGTTCAGGCTCGCCGAAACAATAAGAAGCGAATATGTGATTGCCGTTGGCGGCGTATTGAGGAGGCGTGCTCCTGAAATGGTTAATAAAAACATGAAGACAGGGGGGTTTGAGCTTGTAGCAAACAGCCTTAAGATATTAAGCTCCGCGAGGACAACGCCGATATATATTGAGGATGATCTGGACGCTCAGGAACAGGTGCGGCTTAAGTACCGTTATCTTGATTTAAGAAGGCCGCGAATGCAGAATATCTTTATGACCAGGCACAAAATTGCGCAATGCGCGCGCGAGTTCTTTTATAGCAACGGGTTTTTTGAGATTGAAACCCCCATGCTTACAAAAAGCACTCCAGAGGGGGCAAGGGACTATCTGGTGCCGAGCAGGGTGCATCCAAATAAATTTTATGCTTTGCCGCAAAGCCCGCAGCTGTTTAAGCAGCTGCTGATGATATCCGGGTTTGACAGATATATGCAGATAGCGCGCTGCTTCCGCGATGAGGACCTAAGGGCGGACCGTCAGCCAGAGTTTACCCAGATAGACGTTGAGATGTCCTTTGTTGATTCCGAGGATGTAATGTCTATAAATGAAGCGTTTATCAAAAAGCTGCTCAAAGAAACGCTTAACGTCGACGTCGGGTTGCCCTTGAAACGGATAACCTATTCTGAGGCGATGGAGCGTTACGGCTCCGATAAGCCGGATACACGGTTTGAACTTGAACTAATCAATGTTGGCGATCTGGTGATGGATTGCGGATTCAAGGTGTTTACCGATGCATTGCTTAACGGCGGCAGCGTGCGCTGCATAAATGCAAAGGGCGCGTCTAAAAACTTTACCCGCAAGGGCATTGACGAGTTGACCGAACTTGTTAAGATCTACGGGGCAAAGGGGCTTGCCTGGGTTAACATGAAACCGGACGGAATGCAATGTTCTTTTGCCAAATTCATGACCGATAAGCAGATGGGAGCTATTATTGAGCGTACTGGCGCCCAGGCAGGGGATATAATATTCTTCGTGGCGGATCCAAGCAATGAAACCGTCTTTGCTTCGCTGGGCGCCCTGCGCCTTGAGCTTGCCAAACGGCTTGACCTCATTAAAAAAGGAATTTATGATTTGCTATGGGTTACGGATTTCCCTCTGCTTGAGTGGGATGAGGAAGAGGGGCGATATGTGGCCAAACACCATCCGTTTACCAGTCCAAAGGATGAGGATCTGGAGCTGCTCGACACCACCCCTCTCAAGGTGCGTGCGAAAGCATACGATATGGTATTAAATGGAAATGAGATAGGAGGAGGCTCTATAAGAATACATTCGATGCAGCTTCAAGAGCGCATGTTTGAACTGCTGGGGTTTAGCAAGGAACAGGCGTGGGAAAGGTTTGGCTTCCTGATGGAGGCGTTTAAATACGGAACTCCACCGCACGGCGGCATAGCATATGGCCTTGACAGGCTTGTTATGATAATAGCGGGAACGGATAACATACGCGATGTAATCGCGTTCCCAAAGGTGCAGACGGCTGCTTGCCTTATGTCAAACGCCCCCGATTTTGTCGAGGAAAGGCAGTTAGAAGAATTGAGGATTAAATTGGATACGGAGCGGGCATGGAACAATATGGAGAGGTCATAGGTGTAGAAGGCGATATAGCAGCCGTGAGATTCAAACGGAGCAAAGCGTGCGGAAAATGCAGGGCTTGCTTTACCCTCGGAAGCGACGAGGCCTTAATCGAAATCGAAAATATCCTTAACGCAAAGGTGGGCGATATCGTGGAGATACAGCTTCATGCCAACAGCATGGTTAAGGCTACGCTTATGATGTACGGAATACCGTTGATAGGGCTGATAATAGGCGTTACAGCCGGTTCGTTCATTGGGGGTGATGCGGCGGCGTTGATAAGCGGAGTTGGGTTGGCGCTTATAGCTTATATTATTATACATCTTTTTGAACCTAAGCTTAGCAGAAAGGATGCGTTTAAGCCGCGTATGCTGAGTATACTAAGGGACAACGCAAGAAAGGAGTTACTTAAATGAGTACTGAAGCAAAACACATTACAGAGTCGGATTTCGAAACTGAGGTGCTTGGAGCTGATAAACCGGTCCTGGTCGACTTTTGGGCGCCATGGTGCGGTCCATGCCGTATGGTGGGACCCGAGGTGGAGGCCGTTGCCGCAGAGTACGCTGGAAGGGCGAACGTTGTTAAAATAAACGTTGACGAGCAACCTGAGCTGGCGGGAAGGTACGGAATTATGTCCATTCCAACGATTATCGTATTTAAAAACGGTGAGATTGCGGAGCAAGTCGTTGGAGCCGTAAACAGGGGTAAGCTTAAGGAGATGCTAGACAGGCATATCCAGCAATAGTATTTCGGTAAATAACGGCAGACGGGGTTTGCTCCCTCTGCCGTTATTATTGATTAAAATTTTGGAAGCGGATTTACTGAATATTAACAATTTATTATTGCCTTATCATACCGTTTCGTGTACAATAATCAATGATATAAATATGTCGTCTACATTATAAAAGGGAGGTAAATGTTTGATGTTTAAAAAAGCGCTTGTTTTATTTATGGCAGTCGTTATGGTTTTTAGTTTGGTTGCATGTGGAAATGATGATGAAGGCAAGACTACGCCGAATAATAAGGCCACTGTAAACCCAGATGTAACCCCGAACAGCGCGAGCAAGGCGGATCCAAATCAGTCGCCTTCGTCCAACTCTTCCAAAAAGGCCACAAATACAGCAGAATGGCCAACGGACAAGGAACTGCTTGAAACCGTTATTAAGCCCGAGTTCGGCACCTTGGATTCCGTGAACGATATAGAAGACGGTTCCATCATTATTAAATTGCGGGGAGCTACCACCGATAACCTCAGCGATTATTATGATGCATATAAAGCCGCCGGTTTCGAAGGCGATTATACAAAGGAAGTCAATAGCTTCAATGTTTCAGACTCCAGCGTCAACGTCAAGGTTTCAATGGAAAATGATTCGGGAGCTATGACAATAACGGTTACCCCAAAATAATTAGTATAGCAGTACATAAAAAGCTGTCCCCAAGGGCAACTCAGGCTGTCAAAGAACCTCATCGGCGTGAAGCGCAGGCGAGGTTCTTTGTATGAGGAGTACTCGTAATATACATAGGCCCTCCATTCGTGTTAAAAAGGGAATTAGTAAACGCCGCGTATGCGGTACAATTACTGGTTTGAAAAAGGCTTGTTATCATTTTTCGATGAAAGTTGTTCTTACAGAAATGCAGCCAAAGATGGTTTGTGTTACAAAAAATGTAGTGTTTATGTGGCTTTCCGGCTTTGTTGTTCTTACACAGTCGTACCATCTGCCGCCATGTCTTCAGCAATATCGGCAAGCGGGTCGCCTGTACACTGAATGTATGATGCGGTAAACGGCACCCCGTTTGCATCTGCGGGAAAAACGCCGTGATCATGCATGGTATAATAGCCAAGCAGCCCGGCTGCCTCTATATCGGCTATGCATGCGCCTCGCATACACTGAAGAATCATGGTGCCTATCATTTCCCAGTGCGCCATCTCTTCGGCGCCGCTTTTATGTAGGTTAAACGTCTGAATCAGTTAAAGACGCGCTTTAGGAATCAATGGATATATGGTAATTGCAAAATCATCCTCATTGCCATGCCATCGGCCCTTTGCTGTCTTGTTATAAACTATTTTTTGCACAATCTCTTTTAATATCAGGTTTTTGGCATTAGCGCTTGATACCGCAAGCGCATCAACAATAGGCATGCGGGAAACGCTCGGGAGTTCGCAAATGTCCTTTGCGCTCTCGGTTTCTTTAATTTCTTCTTCCAGGGCGTTCTTTTTATTTTCAACGGACAGGAGCCTTTCATTCAATTTATCCCGGCGTTTTGAAAAAGTTTCAATATCATACACTCCCTTTTCGAACATATCGAACACATTATCGATCTGTGATTGAAGTGATTTTAATTCCAGGCTGGCGGATTGCAAAGCGCCTAGCATGGGTTGTGTATGGCCTTTGTCCAACATGCCTCTTTTCAAATCAATCATATAGCCGTCAAGCCATTCGCTAAGTGCGTAAAACACTGCCTTTTCAACCAAGTCAATCGTTGACGACACCGTATTACAGTTATGACTGACGCACATAAGCCGCGCCTTTTGACCTTTATATGGACGGCGTACCAGCTTGCCGCCGCATTTTTCGCACAAGATAATACCTGCCAATGGATTGCGTACAGTAAAATTGCCGGCATTGGAGCTGGGCTTTAACCGTCTCAGGCGTTCCTGAACTAATTCGAAAACAGGATCAGGTACCAGCGCTGGATGAAGCCCCTGTGTAAGCATATATTCTTTGGATCGCGGACGCTTTACCACTATTGCACCGTTATAAAATTGTTTTTTGCGCGGCCGCCAGTTCCAACGCAGCTTACCGGTATACACCGGATTGGAGAGTATACCGCGGACAGACGAATATGACCACGCGTTTCCTCTTTGAGGAGGGATGCTCAAACCGTTCAGCTTATCGGCGATTCCCGTGGCGCCGATGCTTTGGAGTCCGCCATTAGGCGCTTTAATTCCATAAGCATACCAGTTAAAGATCATGCGAACAATATCCGCCTGTTCATCATGGGGTTCAAGGGTAAAGCCGTTGGCATCGTTCAGTCTGACCCTTATATAGCCGTAAGGAGGACGACCAGCTATATATTTACCTTCCTTTATCGCGCTCAATTTGCCCATCTGGAGCCGCCTGTTTATCGTTTTATATTCGCGTCTGCTCATAAAAAGGCCAAACTCAAAATATTCCTCGTCAAATTCGCTCGAAGGGTCATAGGTTTTTATTGGAGTTATTATCTTTGTTCCAGAATATTTAAAGGCCTGCGCGACAAGTCCCTGATCTATAGTATCGCCCCTGGCAAGCCTTTCCACCTCCATAACGAGCACGCCATCCCAAACGTTGCTTTCAATGTCCGATAGAAGCCGCTGCATAACTGGACGGGAGCCTATCGTATCTCCGGATACAAGTTCACGGTATATTTGAGACACATGAATTTCCTTAGCCTTTGCCAGCTCGGACAATATGAGCTCATGTCGCTTAAGCGTTTCCCCTTCGCCCCGCAGCTCGGCTTCCTCATCCTTACGCGACTTCCTGAGGTACATGCAATATGCCATAATAAAAGCTCCCTTCATCGTTGTAATGGATGCTGCTACATAATTGGTACAATCCTTAAATTAAAAATATAATATTGAGACAGGCAGTTATAAAAATTTATCTTAAATAAGAATCATAGAATTCCATAGATAATGTTAAAGGAGTCGGGAGTGAATTGGATATGGAGACCGATAAATCGGGATATGTAATGGAGCTGACGCTTGGCAACATTAAGATTAAAATATGCGATGATTGCTGCAACGCCTCGGACAGGGAGGTAGGGGAGATGCTGGCCCGAATTGCCGGCATATTTATGCAGGACAGAATGGGTCAGGCGCAGAAGGATGATATATAAACTAGCCGGACATGTCCGGTCTTCAGCAATGCTATCTGTCGGGCGACAGTCCCAAATCCCTTTCAATTTGTTTTGCCGTGGGGGTAGCGGCAAGCCCGCCCCTTGCGGTTTCGCGGAGATCCGCGCTCATCGACCTGCCGACGCTTCGCATAGCGCCTACAACCTCGTCAAACGGTATTATGCTTTTGACGCCGGCGAGCGCCAGGTCGGCCGAAAGCATGGCGTTGGCGGCGCCGATTGCGTTTCGTTTTATACAGGGGCATTCGACAAGGCCTGCCACCGGATCGCATACCAGGCCCATTATGTTTTTTATTGCCATCGCGGCGGCGTCAAGCGCCTTTTGCGGAGTGCCGCCGCAAAGTTCGGTCAGGGCGGCGGCGGCCATAGCGGCGCCAACGCCGGTTTCCGCCTGACAGCCTCCTTCGGCGCCTGAAATGGTGGCGTTTTGAGCGATTATCATGCCCACTGCGCCGGCCGCAAACAATCCCTGCACCAACTTATCGTCATCCCAGCCCAGATCCTCGCCGCATACAAGCAGTACGCCCGGCAGGATGCCGCTTGCACCGGCCGTAGGCGCGGCTACGATCCGTCCCATGGATGCGTTTATCTCCACTACTGCCATTGAGGAGGCGACGGCGCGGGCCATCCGGCTCCCCATAAGGGATTTTTCAGCGTAATCAAAGAAAATTCCAGAGTCGTTGCCCGTCAGCCCCGTTACTGAGAACTGCTCCTCTTCAATACCTTTTTTTACCGATAGGCGCATCGTGCTGAGATTTTTCCTCATCTCCTCCATGATCGATTCCCTGCTGAGTTCGCCAAGCGATATTTCATATCTTACCATAGCCTCAGCTATGGTAATGCCCTGATCATTGCAGTATTCCAAGAGGTCCCTGCCGCTAGACATTCTGTTGTTCATACGCTCGTTACCTCCGTTATTTCTGGACACCAGTCAAGAATCAGCTGCCTTGTTCTTTCTGAAACGGGTTCGTCCGTTTCAATTACCATATAAGCCTCCATGCTGCGGACCTGGCGGAAAACGCGCATAAACGCAACGTTTACCCGCTCGCGGGCCAAGATGCTGGTAACGCCGTTTATTACGCCTGGCACGTCCTTCTGCCGTATGATAAGCGTTGGATAATCGCCTGAAAACTCAACGCAAAGCCCATTGATGCTTGTTATCAGTATACTGCCTCCGCCCGTTGACGCTCCGACGACCTCAGTAATAGAACCCTCCGAATCTTCAATCAGTATGCGGGCGGTATTGGGATGCTCGGTTTCGTCGCCGCTGAACCTTACTTCGACCTCAATGTCCGCTTCCCTTGCCAGAAGCATGGCGTATCTAAGGCGTTCATCATCAGGCTCAAGGCCTAAAACGCCCGCGACAAGCGCCTTGTCCGTGCCATGGCCGCGGCCGGTACGCGCGAAGGAGCCATAAAGCGTTATCACCGCCCGCTTTACGTCCCTGCCCGCTATCTTCCAGGCCATATAGCCCAGTTTAGCCGCCCCCGCGGTGTGCGAGCTTGAAGGGCCGATCATGCGCGGCCCGATTATATCAAACGTGCTGTAAGTCTTCATTAATAACCTCACATGGGTTGGTTTTGATATTATAGCAGGGGACAGTAAAGAAATCAAATAAAGCATGTAAAGTTTAGTTTAAATTCCGGCCGAATGCAGAATTTCAAAATCTGCCAAACAGCTGTTGCCCCTGGGCAGCTCCGGCCAGTTTAATAAATTTAAGATGTAGATCATGTGGTATATGGAGCTGAATAATACATAACGGGTTGACGAAGACGGGCTATTTTCAGCAATTCTATCTATGATCGGGGCCTGCGAATGAGAAGTCCCTTCATGAAACCGGTTTCATTATGGGTATCATATATGATTTGGATTTCTTCCTCCGTACAGCCTATCATCAGCTTGATCTCCGAATCCATCTTTGCCAGATCTATTATGCACATCACCGCATTTAGGCAGCCTGTCCCGTCCGTGCCTGCCCACACGTCGATGCCGCCGCCGTCCATTGATGACGTACCCTCAAGATATCCATAATCAACCCTATATATAAAATCTGGATATTTTGGGTGCGAAGTGCCCTTTGGCCTGTCAATAACCACCCTGGACCGTGAAATCAGCTCGTCCGCGGCGCTCCAGAACGCCCTGTCATATTCCATAATGCCCTCGCTGCGTATACTATTTGGCGTCTGCATAATATTCGCCAATACCAGCTTACAATTCAGTCCTTCATAAAGTCAATGGCCAAAATATCATGATTTATGTATAAATGCTGCTGAAGGGATGCAAAGCCCGCTTTCACTGACAGGAAAATGGCGCCGTCTCTTCGGTGCCAATATCATTCAATGTTGCGCGCACCCTGTCGTCGGGCATGCTGAACCGCTGTGTCAAATAGCGCATAGACGCGGCAAGTTCTGAATCCGGTCCGCCGTACTGGGCCATAAGGGCCTTTGCCATACGCGGGTTTGGTCTGGTTATGTTTACGGGGAACTCAAGCTTCTTTTGATATATCCACATACTTACTTACCTCCTCAGCTTTCCCATGGCCACTTTGAACATACCCAACTGCCCTTGCAGGTCGGCGAGTGTCCAAAATTCATAAGCGGCTCGTAAAGCTCTTCATATTCGGCTATCAGCTCGTTCAGCTTACGGGAATAAACAAGATAATCTGCAAGCGCAGCCTCATCGCACGGATGCGTGTCAATATAGAGGTTTAATTCGATGCAGATGAATTGGTATTCGGAAATTTTAAGCAACAGATCGCTTTGTGTGCACTGCATACAAACACCTCCTATTTGTACAGCCTTACGAGCTCAGGAAACATCGTACCCTGGGTCAAAGCCTCGCAGGGGCAGAATCCTGAGACGTAGGACTGGATTGGGAAATTTACCTGAGCCAGTTCCTGTTCTTCGGTAAAGCAGTTGTGTGCTTTGCCCGCGGCGACGAGACTGGCGTCAGATGTAACGGTTGCTGAAGATCTCGCGGGCTCATTGCAGCGACAGCAGTTGCAATTAGGACGAGACCTGAATCCTCTATACATGTCTAAGACCTCCTTTGGGGTTTGTGGTATACTATGCGGGCATGTAAGAGGGCGTGAATGGCGGCGGGCAATTTCTGGATTATTAAAGCGCTTTTTGGTGATGGCGGGAATCTGTAATTTTGAGCCAAAAGAAAAAGAATATGACAAAGACGGCGCGTCCGTTTTATTATTGATAAAACCGCATGCGACACAGAAAAATTTTAACCGTGCATTCGATGTCCGTTATATTAACTAAATTAATCGATATCACTCAAACAAAAAAATTCAACAGCAAAAACCTACGATTCCCTATCCTTCTTATTATCCTCTTCAAGTGAAATATAGTGTTCGCAGGCAGCTGATTTAGTTTCTCGTTTTTTTAATCGTGGATATACGCAGTGCCCATAAGATATGGGACTGTACTCCAATCCAAATTTTATATAGTGCTGCCTAAAGTATATACATGTTTCACATATCTTATCCATAATTATCCTCCAATATCATTATAGAGTTTATAACTCTATAAGTCAATAGAGTTATAAACTCTTGAGTATACTATTTTAAAATGATTGCCTTGAAGTATACTTATAGAATACGAGCCCTAAGAGAGGATAAAGACCTGACACAGGCTTTTGTGGCAAGCCTTTTGAATGTTGGACAAAAAACGTATTCGGATTATGAGTTAGGAAAATCAAGGATTCCTATAGATAGCATGATAAAATTAGCTGAATTTTATAATGTGAGTATGGATTACATATGCGGAATAACCAAAATAAAAGCTGAATATCCTAGAAGCTGATTTTAAAAATTAGTGTTAATACGCAAAGGCCGCGGAACGGTATGTTTCCACGGCCTTTACAAAGCGCCGTCTCTGCACAAAAGGACTATTATCCCGCATACAGGCACAATAGTTTATTTTTACTTAATAGCCGTACGTCTCGTCAGCGCTTCTGAAGGCGATTGCCTCCACTTCAACCAGGGCGTTTGCGGGCAGCGCCGCAACCTGTACGCAGGAGCGTGCGGGGAACTCCGCGCCGAACCTCTCGCCGTATACTCGGTTGACGACCGCAAAATCGCCCAGGTCCTGGACGAAAACCGTTGTCTTGACGACGTCTCTCATGCTTGCGCCGGCGTCCTTGAGCACGTTTTCAAGGTTGGCAAGCGCCTGCGCGGCCTGGGCCTCCACGCCCTCGGCCATTTTGCCGGTGGCAGGGTCTATGCCTAACTGACCGGATGTAAAAACTATTCCCTCCATTGCTACAGCATGGGAGTATGGGCCGATTGCCGCGGGGGCGTTTGAGGATACAATGATTTCTTTCATATGCTTTCTCCTTTATGTTGATGTTTTTATATATAACTGAGGTCACATATAAACTATTTAAAGTACAGGGAAGCGGCTTCGTAGAACTCCCTGTCCACCTCTTTGCGCTTTGTCACCGCCCTGTCCAGATCGGCGGAAACGATTTTTGAGCCGACCTGAGCGACCATATTTCCATAATCGCCCGAAATTACAAGCTCTCCGGCCTTAATGCCCAGGCGCGTGCCCAGCACCCTGTCAAACGCGCACGGAGAACCGCCGCGCTGTATATGGCCCAGCACAACGTAGCGCGATTCAAACATGGCGGCGTCATCATCCAGGTCGTCGGCGTTTCGCATGGCGCGTTCAATCATATCGGATAAGTGTTTTGCCAAATCCTTGTTTAAAAGCAGCTTATTGCCAAAAGCGTCAACGCCAAGATCTATATTTTCCATTCCGGAAAGCTCGAATCCTTCCGCGACCGCTATGACGGTATATCTTTCACCGCGCATGTAGCGCCCCTTGACTACGGACAATATCTCGTCAAAGGTTTTGGGAAACTCCGGTATAAGCACCAGGTGCGCGTTTGCCGCCAATCCAGCCTGCAGGGCTATCCATCCCGTATGCCTGCCCATGCATTCTACGACAATGCATCTTGAATGGGATTCGGCCGTGGTATGCAGCCTGTCTATTGCCTCCATAGCGATGTTTGACGCGGTGTCGAAGCCAAAGGTGTAGTCGGTGCATGACAGGTCGTTATCAATCGTCTTAGGCACGCCTATCACGTTTATCCCCAGCTTGCGGAGCTGATTGGCCACCCCGAGGGTATCGTCCCCGCCGATGGCGACAAGTCCTTCAAGGCCGATAGCGTTAAGCTGGGCTATCACCTTTTCAGCGCCGTTTTCCACCTTCATGATGTTTGTCCGCGACGAACCTATTATGGTCCCTCCGAGGGTCTGTATGCCCTCAACCTCCTTTAACGTTAAAAAGCGGCCCTCCCCGGTAAGCGCGCCGCGCCAGCCGTCATAAAACCCATATACCTCAATATCAGCGGCGGCGCACTTTTCAACTACGCCCCTTATAACCGCGTTAAGCCCGGGACAGTCCCCGCCCCCTGTAAGAATTCCAACCTTTCGCATGAAAACCTCCTGATTCATTTTTCTGTTATGATGTCCAGATACAAGCTGATAAACCCGCCGCATACAAGCGTAAGCACGGCCAAAGGGGTACGTACTAGACGAGCCCCGCCTCCCTCAATATGCCGGTGGTTTTGCGGGCAATCTCATTTGGGCTAAGCATTTTATCGCCGTTCATGCAGCGCACCGAGTACACGCCGCCGCATTTCAGGGCGCATTCCAGGTATTTCTTACGCGCAAGCTCCTGCAATACGGACGAGCCTTCATATACGTCCTTGCTCTTGCCGACATAGCCTCTAAATCCCTTGCTGTCCACGTTTGAGGATGCCCGGGTTGTCCCAACGTCCAGTACAATGCTTACGTCAGGGCGCGGAATGCCAAAATGATTGAATTCAAGATCAAGCACCCACTCAAATATATCCGCACGGCCGAGCCTGCATTCACGGATGCTCTGATACACCGCGTTGGACAATGTGTAGCGGTTGATAAGAAGATAGTCGGATTCACCGTCCCTATAGGTCCTCATATCCTCCCAGCGGTCCAGCGCGAACCATAGGGCCATGCTTTTGCCGTCGATCTCTGTCGCGCATATATTTTCGGCTCCGGACAGAAGCCTGCCTATATGCGCCCCAAAGTAGCTGTCATACACAGGATAGGTCCTCACTGCTACGCTGCGGCCCAGGCTTGAGAAGTAGCTTTTAAGCATCTTAATCTGTACTGTCTTTCCGCTGCCGTCAATGCCCTCTACAGCTATTATCTTAGTTTTTCCCATATGTTACATCCTTTTATTATCTATTGGAAGCACTCTTTAATTTCAATTATAGCCTGAATAGAAAAATATAGCTATAATTTTTGAATTTTCTATTGACAATCATATTATACGGTGTATAATAATATTGAAAAGAGGTGAGTTTAATGTTTCAGATAGGAGCGGCATTACTGGACGCATGCGTATTAGCGGTGCTGGATAAGGGCGACGCATATGGATATATACTGACGCAAAACGCAAAACAGGTTATGAACATATCCGAGTCAACCCTGTATCCGGTGCTGAGGAGACTTCAGAAGAACGGATATCTGACGACTTATGATCAGCCCTATTCGGGAAGGCTCAGAAGATATTACGCCATCAGCAACGAGGGCAGGCAGATGCTTGAGGAATATAGAAATGCATGGGAAGATTATAGAAACAACGTCGATAAAATATTGTTGAATCAAAATGGAGGAAAAAAAGATGAGGAAGTATGAGTATTTATATAGGCTTGAAAAGGCCCTTAAATCAATGCCAGACGCTGAACGCGAGGCGGCGATGCGCTATTACGAGGAATATTTCGAGGACGCCGGCGCTGAAAACGAACAGGCTGTGATAAACGAGCTTGGCAATCCCGAGCAGCTTGCCAGGGCAATACTTGATAATGAGGAAAAGGCTTCCGGAGGCTCGTCGAGGTCCGGCGCAACTTCGGCAGACGAGGATATAACTGATATGAACCTTCCCGTGTTCCACTCGATAAAAGGCAAGCTCATCAACGCAACCGTTACCGTTGAGCGTGGGGACAGGGCCGGCCTTGTATGGCGCCGCAACGGGGACAGCAGCACAACGTTTGAATACAGGGTTTCCGACGGGGTTTTGCAGTTTGCGGAGAAGCAGAGACAGAAAAAGTGGGTGTTTAATATCAGCTTTGGCGGATCCAACGAGCTGATCCTGTACCTGCCTGAGGAACAATATAATTCATTTGAACTGTCCAACGTAAACGGTGGAATCAAGATAAGCGGCGCGGCTTCTAAAACGATGGACATCGGTACGGTCAACGGCTCGATGAAGCTGGATCAGGTTGAGGCGGATAAGATGAAGCTTCATGGCGTGAACGGATCGATAAAAGCGTATGAAATCAGGACACGTTCGCTCAACGCGGAAACGGTCAACGGCTCAATAAGGCTTTCGGGCGAACTGGATGGAAACGTTAATCTAAACACGGTGAACGGCAGCCTTAAGACGCTTACAAGCCTGCCGATTGAGGATTATAACTTTAAGATGTCCACCTGGGGAAGCATACATATAAACGGTAAAAAGGTAGGAAACGAGTCCTTCGGCAGGAGCAGCACAACCATTGAAAACGGGAGCTCGAGGGAGTTTAAGGCGACAGCAATGCATGGCAGCATAACCGTTGAATCATCCGGCGAAATCTAAGCCGTCCTTTAACGGGCGATATTATAAAGCTATATTCAATTACTTACTTACTTTGCAAGGGAGGGGCGGTTTGGCCCCTTCTTTGCAGTTGTTTAGCGTAGTGCAGGCGCAATCTAGTTCGCGCCTGTACAGCACAATAGTATCAAGATTATCATGGACGCGCACGCGTAGAACGCCTTTGACCTGAGAGGCTTCAGGAAATACGGGGAAATGAAGAACAGGGACAGAAACGCGAAAACGAAGGAAATTGAGGGAAACTGAGGAACGATTAGCGATCCCCAGGGGATTGACGAAACCGCCGATAAAAAGTTTGTTATAACGTTGAGAACGAACGAAGGAAACATGGCCAATGCGCGTGCGGCGTCTGGAAATATAAAATAGATTACAATTAATATCAGTGAGGGTACAAGGACAAGCGGGACGAGAGGAACAACGATTATGTTTGCAAGCACACCCAGGAGCGGTATGCGGCCGAAGTAATGTACGCTTAACGGCAATGTACCTATAGTTCCGCAAAAACTTATTGAGATCGCCGCTGATATATAGCCGTGAAGCGCTTTACCCAACAGCTTGGCAATCGGTTTGTATATTAGGGCTATGGCTGTTACCGCGCAAAACGATAGCTGGAAACTGACGCTAAACAGCATAAAGGGGTTAGCCATAAGCACTATAACGGCGGCTGAGGAGATGGATGACAGCAGGTCGTAGCGCCTGTTAAGAGGGCTGGCCATCAGCAGACACATCGACATGATGGACGCTCGTACAAGCGAAGCGGGGAAGGCCGTTACAGCGCAGTACAGCAGGAGAAAAGAGCCTATGACAAAGATCCTGAGCCATGCCTTTCGCTTGGGGATAAGAATCGATAGAAACGCTACGAACAGACCGACGTGAAGGCCGGATACGGCAAACAGATGGGCTGTCCCCGAATTCCTGAACGCATTCATATAATGATGATTTATGCCCGACTTTTCTCCTAAGAGCATTCCGGATATGAGCGGGGCGTTTTCACCGAATATATCATCAATGGCAGCCTTTATGGTTTCGCGGGCCGAAAGACACATGCCATAGATATCGTTTTTTCCGTCTTCAAGCGACAATGGGTCCGGCTTTGATGTTTTTGCTATTATACCATCGCAAAGGTAATAATGAAGGGCGTCAAAGCCGTTATATCCCTGGCCGTCGGATAGTGGATACAGATGCGCGCCACCCTCAATAATCTGACCATATTTAAGGCTATAGGAAGCATCAACAGGCACGAGAAGCCTTCCGCTGACGCGGTTGCCGTTGAGCTCTACATTATCGATTGTCAAAAGCAGGCCATCCGCGTCGTACACAGGCGTTTCGGCGATTCTCCCTGAGATCGAATATACGCCGGGTTCCGGCAGAGGGGGATAGGCTGCTGTTATCCGAAGCAGCCCAATAGTAACGCATAGCGCAAAAAGCATAGCCGCATATAGCTTTGAGCGTACCATAAAAGCAAGAACAGGGATCAGGAAAACCATTACGAAAGCAATGATCACAGTGGGCGCTTCCCTAATAAGGCTTCCTAAAAAAATACCTAATCCAAAACCTATAGCCGAGATGAACATGGGTCTTATATTTACTGCGCGTTGCACCGGCATATTTCTATGAGGGTCCTTTCATGCTGTCTTTATATGATGGTAGGGAAAGCGGAGATACTATTGACATTGACACCTTATATACGGAATGCCTTGCATGGATTATAATCGTACTCCGTATATGCTCGATATAATGGACAGATTTTTAACATTCTAAGACGATCCTTTAACACATAGGCGCAGATACTCCCATATCACAATTTAAACTGCCGAATTCGAAAAGTACTAAATTCTGCTTTGACAGGCAATCTGCCTTTACTGTTAGCCCATGGCGTTTCTAAATCAAGTAAAATATCATAGTAAGGAATCAAGTCTGATTTATCCGCGGATTATTCTATAAGCAAGGAGGTGATACCAAATGGATAAGACTGAGATAGCCCTCAGGCTCACGCTTGCACTCATAGAAAAAGATGAGTACTATGGCACCGCGCCAAACAATGATAACATAGCTGAGAACATTGCGGGATTGTACAATAGCATCTACGATGCAATAAACATTCCCGAATCTGAACAAGGCTAATGGCCTGGCCAGCCGCCTCAGCTGCTGAGGCGGCTGACCCATGTTAGAAGCAAAACGAAAGACGGACCCATTTTTGGGTTAGCAAAGAATTTACTATCCAGCAAATCTACAAACACGATTGTTTTCCCTGCGGAATATTACCCGTTTGCAGGATATGTTCCGACCTGTCGTCAACAGCCCAAAATAGCTCTATATGCGATATCACCACTGAACCCAACCACACTGTTATTTTACTACATTATAACCTCTTAAAAATTATGACATTATAGCATATTTTAACACAAAAGAAGCTGATGGAGCAAGCTGCTTTTCTTGATAAGATTTATTTAAACAGCATGCGGCACGCAAATAACGCCGGCCTTTAGGAAACGGATTGGGACAATAGAATAGGCCTAAATTGTGTCATGTAACAACGAACAATGCATTCACTATCCATTTATAGCTAAGCGCTAAAGGACAAAATACTAAGGACGTACGGCTTTTTAAATAGGGCGTTCCAATTACAGATTAACTTATCAAAAGCGAATGTATAAGTTTGTTGTAGCTAATATAATAAAATATGTTATAATGTATTATCGTTGATTTTGGAGGTAGGCAATGGATTGGAAAGTTGGCATTATCTGTGCTTGCGATCGTGAGCTTGAACCCTTTATACCTCATATAAGCAATCGTATAATATCGGAAAGAGCGATGCTTAGGCTTATTGAAGGGAACATAGGCGGAGTACAGGTTGCAGCCGTATACAGCGGAGTATGCAAAGTAAACGCCGCTATAGCGTCACAGATACTTATTGACATATACGGGGTAAATGCTATCATCAATGTGGGTGCGGCGGGAGGAATGGATACAAGGCTTGATATCTTTGATACGGTAGTATGTACTAATACAGCCTATCATGATGTTGATGATGAGATACTAACGGAATATCATCCTTTTATGCAATCCAGTTTTTTTAGTTCGGATGATTTGTTATTAACGATATCAAAAGAGATGATTCAAAAGGCAGAAAGCGGCCATAGAGTGTACTGGGGCAGAATGGTCACGGGCGAACAGTTTATTGATCATGAAAAGCGAGAGGAAATCAACGCAGCGTATGCGCCTCTTTCCGTGGATATGGAGTCGGCAAGTATCGCCCATGTGTGCTATGTAAATCGAATACCCTTTATAGCCATACGAACGATTACGGACACCGCGGATCACAGCGGAGTTGACAATTTTGATAAAAATTGTGGGATTGCTTCCGAAATTGCAAAGGAAATAACCTTAAAGCTTTTAGACGGAATTAAAAACCACAGGTAAAGTATAATGATTAATTTTAATTATGAGGCTAAAGTATGATCTATGATAAAAAAACTAAGACCATAACAACGTACTAAAGACGATACCGATTAGTACGATTACGCCTTTAGCGACTAGGACAAAGAAGAAACCGGGGAAGTGGAAACCGAAGGCGTAAATTGCAGCGGGCCTCCCTGCATTGACATTATGAGTATTGGTGGTGACGCAAAATGAAACCTTTTAGTTTTTTACTAGCAATGTTTTGCGTGATAGTTTGCTTTTCAGCTTGTTCACCTTCCGAAACGGGAGTTAAATCGGTTGAGAGTGATATCATTAAGGTTTCGGATAGCTGGTCGCCTTTGACTTCTCTGTCATCGGATGGATTATCAGTTGATTTTGCTTCGGATAAAGAGACTATGGCCTTTATAATACATGCCTGTGATGGGAGTTTCTCTATCTCTAAAAGCGATGGGATACAGCATGTTTCTGATATTACACTCAGCAGCGGAGAGGCTGCCTGTTGGACATATTATCCCGTTAAAGAAACGGATTCGCCTTGGTATGGAACGACCACCTTTTTAGAAGTCCTGATTATGGAAGGCGAACACTATGTTGGCTATGGTGTCGTAAAGATTGAGCGCCCGGACGATATATATACATACAGCGCAACTGTTATTGAATGCAAAGAATTCCCTAAAATTAAGGGTGACTATCAAAAAATACCGCTTGAATTGATTGATCAGATGATAGAAACGGCTAAGCAAAACGCTTAAACTGCATTGGATCAGAAGCGAATCCTACTACAGGAAGGCTAATGAAGAAATGAAGATACATTAAAAGAACATACTTAAAATGAAGCTTTATACGAGGACATAGTCATCTATGGTTTAATCCAATATGAGCCCGTGTAGATTATATGGCTCATTTAGATTTATATGAAATTGAATAGTCTTTGAATGAAAGCTTTAATAAAAAAACACCATTTCACTTGGATAAAGCAAGGTTTTACGGGGCAAAGCAGCATTGTGGGCTTTGTCCCGCTTTTGATTTCATTTAGGATTCTACTAAGGTTCGTATAAATTTATAGTTTGTATAATACCCCAAATTAACAGCCGGCCATTAATAAAACCGCCCGGATTGGGCGGCAATTAAAAACCAGTATTAGTCTCCGCGGTATTTTCTATGCGTGGCCTCACCGCCACGTATATGCCTTTCCGCCTTATTCTTCAATAATACCGCGCTTACCTGCTCATAAAGAGAAGGATTGATGGTTTTTAATCTTTCGGTCATATCCTTGTGAACCGTTGATTTTGATATTCCGAACACTGCGGCCGCGCTTCTGACGGTAGCGCTATGCTCGATAAGATGCTGCGCCACGCGCAAGACCCTGTCTTCAATATAATCCTGCAAAGCTATACCCCCCCATATGAACATGCTTGGTAATTCATATGTCATTAAGCCGCTGTGTATTCGGATAAAAAGCTCGTTTGCAGCTAATGATTGGTATACGGTATTCTTAAACCGGGACGTCTAAGTACGACGCAGTATTTTATTCTGGCGGTATTCTGTACATCAAGTTCAAAATGCTCAGAAAATTGCGATTTTTTTCTAATGAGAGAATTTACGTTTATAAAAGCCGTAAACGCGCAAAATATTAAATGGCTGGAATATGACAGGGGCTGTTCGCCCTTAGCTGTTGAAAGCAAATAATTAAGGCAAGGGGTGTATGTACCATGGCGATCAACAAAGTTGAAATTTGCGGAGTGGACACATCAAAGTTGCCCATGATGAACGCAAAGCAGAGCACCGAGCTGCTGCAGCGTATTAAAGCTGGGGATATTGAAGCACGCGAAGAGTTTATAACCGGTAACCTTAGGTTGGTCCTGAGCGTCATTCAACGGTTTTCAAATAGAGGGGAGCAGATGGACGATCTGTTTCAGGTTGGCTGTATAGGCCTGATCAAGGCCATAGACAACTTTGATCTCTCACATGGAGTAAGATTTTCGACCTATGCGGTCCCAATGATAATCGGAGAGGTAAGGCGGCATTTAAGGGACAATAACGCTCTCAGGGTAAGCAGATCCCTGCGTGATACTGCCTATAAGGCCCTGCAGGTGCGCTCTAAGCTGATGCACGACGAAAACAGGGAGCCGCAGCTGTCTGAAATAGCAAAGGCCCTTGAGATGAAGGAAGAGGACGTTGTATACGCCCTTGATTCAATACAGGACCCTATATCCATGTTTGAACCAATATATCACGATGATGGCGACGCAATTTATGTTATGGATCAAATTAAGGACGATAAAACGTCGGAGGAGTCGTGGCTTGACGGAATAGCCGTAGAAAGCGGGTTGGACAGGCTGGGAGAGCGGGAAAAGCGAATTCTGCGCCTTAGGTTTTTCGAAGGAAAAACGCAGATGGAAGTTGCGTCGGAGATAGGGATTTCGCAGGCTCAGGTTTCCAGGCTTGAAAAAAGCGCGCTCAGAAACATGAGAAAATACGTATAAAAGGATTTGCCTGGTTGAGCATAGCTATCCGCGCAAAAGGGCAGGAAGCGCTTCGGCTTTCCTGCCCTTTAAAAGCGGTTTCCAAAAGTTTAAGTTTTTATTATTCGATTGCCTTAGCCCGCACGTAATCCAATGCCGCCCAAAGCTGCGTATCGTCCTGCTGGTAATCACTGATTAACTTCGATATCGTTAGCCCCTTGAGTTCGTCATTTAAATCCACCTCAATATCAGGCATTATTCCTACACCGTGGATATTGTTGCCGTTTGGAGTATAGTAGGCTTCAGTCGTAAGCTTAAGCCATCCCAGATTCGAGTCAAGCCTCATGGTAGTTTGAACTATTCCCTTGCCAAAAGATGGCATGCCTACAATAACGCCGGCATTGTTCTCCTGTACGGACGCGGCAAGTATTTCGCTTGCCGACGCCGAATTTTCGTTTATCATAACTGCTATAGGTACGCTTATACCCTTGGCATTTGAGGAATACACCCTTTCATCCTCAGGATTGTTTCCCTTAATTGATACTATGGTACATTCTTCAAGTATTATATCCGCTATATTGACTACGGCGTCAAGCGATCCGCCAGGATTATTTCTTAAATCTATAACAAGCGACTTCATCCCTCTATCAGTTAGGTCTCGTACGGCGTCCTCAAATTCCTTCGCGCATTCGCCTGAGAACATGTCTATTCGTATATATCCGGTACGTTGGTTAAATAAAGAATGATGTACCCTTTTTATGTTTACCATGGCTCGGGTCACCTCTATATCCAGCTCAGAGGTATTTCCGTTATCCTCAGCCCGTTTTAAGGTAAGGATTAACTTAGTGCCTATTTCTCCATTTATTGCATATGAGAGATTTTCCAGCGTCATATTGCTTACTTCATTTCCATCCACCCTTATTATTATATCCCCTGGCTGTACGCCCGCTGCCGCAGCGGGGTTGCCCTCATATACGTCTAAAATTTCCGCCCCTGTATCATCGGGCTGGCTGACAAGAATTCCAATACCGCTGTATTCACCGTTCATGCTTGAAAGGTAGTCTTCGTATTCTTCGTTAGTATAATATTTTGCATAATCATCATTCAATGAAGCCACCATGCCCTGTGCGGCTGCGTTTAAAAGAGATGAACGTTCAGGCTTGTCAAAATAAAAGTACTCGTCGACTTTATCAGCGATTTCGCTTACCAAGGCTGCTTCACGGAGCTTTTCATATTCGCTAGCCGATAGTATTACCTCATTCTGCCTGCTGATGTTTACAAGATATATCGTCAATACGGAGGATAGCATTCCCACTATCAATATGGACATTATAGAATAGACGATTATCCGCGAACGATGTTTCATAAAATACCTCCCGCTACACCAAAAAATCAGGATCCTGCTGATATTTGATTCCTTAGTCTGATGTAGATGCCGTCATTGTACCAATTATTTCACATGCAGTCAAATTTAAGCTGTTTTTAACTGAAAATCTTGTTCTTTTTAAACAATAACGCTCTCAAAAATAAAATAGAGCACTACAGGCATGGATAAGAAGCAGGTATTATTAGGAATGAATGGTTTATTATTTGGAATACTAGACATATATCAGAAAAACGGAGGTGTTAATATGGGATGTACAGGTAAAAAGCTAAAAGTAGTCCAATATGGGTGTGGAAAAATGGCGGCCTATACGATGCGCTATGTATATGAAAAGGGAGGCGAGATAGTTGGCGCCATTGATGTTGACGACAACATCGTAGGGCTTGATATTGGAGAGATAATGGGATGTGAAAAAAAGGGGGTTAAGGTAATTAACGCAATACACGCAAACGATGTCCTTATGGAAAAAAAGCCGGATTGCTGCATAATAACGACAATGAGCTTTATGAAGGATGTGCGGGACGCGTTCCTAATCTGTGCGATGAACGGTATAAATGCCATTTCAACCTGCGAGGAGGCGTTCTATCCATGGAATTCATCCTACAATATCACCAAGCTGATCGACGATAAGGCCCAGGAAACGGGGTGTACCGTCTGCGGGTCCGGATATCAGGATTTTGCTTGGGGCTACCTGATTGATCAGATGGCCGGTTCATCGCAAAAAATAGACTCAATACGCGGAAGCTCAAGCTATAACGTTGAAGATTACGGTATAGCCCTTGCAAGGGCGCATGGCGCCGGCCTTACGATTGATGAGTTCAACAGGACCATTGCCTCTGTTGACAACGTAAGCGATGAACAGCGCAGGGAGATGATTAACCGCGGCGAATTTGTCCCATCGTATATGTGGAGCGTTAATGGCTGGCTATGCCGTAAACTCAACTTAAGACCGGTTTCGCAAACCCAGCGCTGCGTACCTATGACATATGACAAACCGCTAAAGAGTGAAACTTTGGGCATTACAATACCGGCTGGGAACGCGACCGGTATGAGCGCTATAGTTACAACCGAAACCGAAGAGGGTATTAAGATAATTTCGGAATGCATAGGAAAGGTTTACGCACCTGGAGAATTTGATAAAAATGTATGGAGTGTTAATGGGGAACCAAATACAACCGTAGTAATTGAGCGGCCGTCAACGGTTGAGATGACTTGCGCCAGCGTTGTCAACCGTATACCAGACGTAATAAACGCGCGTCCAGGATTTTTGACTACAGCAGAGATCGGACCCCTTAAATATAGAACGCTTCCATTGGGAGAGTATGTATCAAGATAAAAAATACGGAGGTAGACGACATGGAACAGAAACACGGTAGTTTACAGGGATTATTAGAACAGGATATGAATGCTAAAGACTATTTCGATTCGCTCCCAAACGGCATCCGGCAAAAGCTCAGCACCGCTTCGGGTACTATCGGCACAATGCAGCAGCTTAGGGATTATGCGGCATGCCTTATGCGAAATAACGCTTGAAGGAGGAGCACATGGAGGATTTCAAGAGACGAAGGGGCAGCGGACCGGTTGACGATGATATAAGAACCTATTTGGACGCGCACGAGGGTTCGCCGGATGTGAATAACGTGGTTTCCTCAATGGACTGTACCGGCCTTATCCCATCGGAGATCCAGGATGAAGCTGAGGCGGAATCATACGATGAGCTATATAGCATTCACGGGCCAGGTCCCAATAAAGATCCAAGATAATTATACTGCCCAGGCTTATTGCGCTATATTTGCATCAATCAGGTTTCTATGTGATTATATTTAAGCTAAACAAAATAAGGCTTGGTGATTATAATTTAGGCAATCCGCATGAAACAATCATAATTCGGATTGCCTAAATAGCGATTGGAAGTGAATCACGGCCGTATTTTAGACCTGACTATGGCTGCTAAAGTTAAATCGTTTTTATGTTGCCTATAATAATTGTCGCCCCGACTCAAATGCCTTTAAGAAGCCAAAATACGCATAGAGCAAATAGAGTATTAACGTGCGCACCGCCTTATGCCGTAAACTGCCGGCTGGAAGTGTCATAAGCGGTATGTTTTTTGCCAGGGAAGCAAAATATGCTTAACGCCCCTCAAAACGCATGCCGGGAACTCTGAGACTTTGCTGAATTTTCCATAGGTGGGTATAATCCCCAACCTCAGCACCGCAAATATCCTCAATTTCTTTCCATGCGGCCGCATCGGTATACGCAAGCGCAATAATGTCTAAAAGATGCCGTTTTTCCTGAGTTGATGCATTAGCGAATGGTTTCATGTTTGCCCTCCTAAACATAAATAATGTCTCATGTAGTGCTAATGGATATTGGAGTGATAATGTATCCGCCAGGGACATAATTCAAAAAGGTCGCCAAGAATGTTGTATTCAGTTATTAAATAAAAATGTCACTTATATGTATACAACATTTCAAGACAAAAAGCAATAGTATATGAGCAAAAAAATTGTATTTAATGTCGAATATTTTATTATTGAGATTCATAATTTGTTTAGTTTCTTTTAAAGCCCCATGTTCAAGTTAAAAATAAAAGTTAACATAAAGTAATAAAAAAGCTTTAAATGCAAGGCATAGACCCAAATATGACTAAATAAAAATTTTACAATGGCATAAACCTCCTGGTATGTATATGGCGAAGAATTATAAAGCTTAAGTTGAGAAACATAATAAGATTGCATTATCTTCAAAAAAATTATATGATAAAATTCATTAAGCGGCCGTATTAGCAACATGATCTTTGGGAATAACAAAACCCGCTAACGTCATGGAATTTAAAATTCCACTATATGCCGGAATTCTTGTTTAGAGGAGATCTGCTATAATGAAAGGCCTGTTTGAAGGAGAGAGACATATGCCGGTATCTCATCGTATAAGTATTGGCGCGGAGCCGGCGCCTTATGATGTTTTAATAGGAAGTGGGCTGCTGTACAGTTCAGGGGATCTTATGAGGGAAGAGCTGGGCCTTAATTCTGGACGCGTCGCAGTTGTGAGCAGCGGGGCGGTAGCGGATCTTTATATGCCATCGGCTGTTCAGTCCATGATCAGAGCAGGATTTGAAGTTACTCCTGTAATAATTCCGGATGCGGAGGAGGGGAAAAGGCTAGCTGTAATAAAAGGTATATATGACAGGCTCGCTGCTTGCGGGTTTACGCGAAATGATACCGTTGTTGCGCTCGGCGGGGGTTCTATAAGCGATGCGGCGGGATTTGCGGCGGCGACATATATGCGTGGCATACGCCTTGTCAATATACCGACAACGCTCTTGTCTCAGGCTGACAGCTCAATCGGAGGAAAAACCGCGGTTAATATAGACGCAGGCAAAAACCTTGTGGGCGCCTTTCATAATCCATCGCTCGTAATAGAGGATGAAGATGTCCTTGATACACTCCCGAAACGGCAGTTCGCATCCGGGGTCGCCGAAATAATCAAGTATGCCTGCGTGGCCGACGCCAGAATGTTTTTAAAGCTTGTCGCGGTAAAAAGGCCCAACGCAAGCATTATAGCTCAGTGCGCACGAATAAAGGCAAAATGCGTTGAGAAGGATCAATACGATGTTGGCGTACGGCGTATATTAAATTTTGGACATTCGGTTGGACATGCTGTTGAGGCGGCTAGCGGATACACGCTGCTCCATGGAGAGGCGGTGGCAATAGGAATGGCTGCGGAGGCAAAGCTGGGCGAGCGGCTGGGCATAACTGAAGCGGGGACAGCAAATGCGATCACAAGGCTGTGCGCACTGCATTCGCTGGACACAGCCACGCAATATTCCGAAGAGGCCAAGAATTATATAGGGCTTGACAAAAAGGCTAAGCAGAATGGAATAGACATGATGCTGCTAAAATATATAGGCAAGGCTGTACAGGTTACTGTTCCGCTTAAAGAGCTATGCGAGATAATATGACATGAAATCAATAACTATATATCCGTCGGCCTTAAATGGAACTATAGCTGCCATACCATCTAAGAGCGAAGCCCAACGATCAATAATCTGCGCCGCACTGGCAAGCCTCGGCGGCGGCAGGTCTGAAATCAATGGCCTGACAGGACGCGGCGAGCTCTCCGATGATATAAAGGCTGCTATTAGGTGCATTTGTACGCTGACGAATGCCCGCATTGAACGTATTGGCCAAACGGTTGCTTTGCGTCCGCGCGGAGGCGAGGAGTCGTGCAAGGATATATTGGATGTTGGGGAGTCGGCGGCAGTTCTTAGGTTTTTGATCCCTATAAGCATTGCCTTAAAGGGAGGCGCGGTGTTTAAGGTGGGAAGCATGCTTAGACGGCGTCCGCTTGACGAATATTTAAGCTCTCTGCGTGCCGCGCATACATGGGAAAAGGACTACCTCATAGTAAAGGGGCGGCTTAAACCCGGCGAATATAATCTAAGGGGGGATATCAGCTCGCAGAATCTATCGGGTCTGCTCATGGCTTTGCCCCTTTTGGACGGTGACAGCGCCATAAATATAATAGGCCCTGTTAGTTCTTATCCTTATGTAGAGCTTACTATCTCAATTATGGCTCATTTTGGTGTAAAAGTGGAAAGATCGGGCAGTATTTACTCAATCGATAGAAATCAGGCGTACCGGCCGGCTCAATTCAGCGTTGGCGGAGACTGGTCGTACGCGGCATTTTTCATTGCGGCTAACGCCATGGGTGGAGCGGTAAATATGACTGGGCTTGACTGTGGCTCTTTGCAGGCCGACAGGGCGATATCCAGCCTCATTGACAAGGATAAGGTGGATGTTGACAATACGCCGGATCTCTTTCCCGCGCTGGCGTCTGCCGCATGCGCCAAAAAATCCGATACAGTGTTATATAATGCCGCCAGATTAAGATCAAAGGAATCCGACAGGCTAAGCGCAATGGCGGTTGAGCTTAAAAAACTCGGGGCGGATATTGATGAGGAAACCGATAGAGTGATTATAAAGGGTAAAGGAGAGCTAAGGGGAGGGGACGTCGATTCGCACGGAGACCACAGGGTAGCTATGGCGCTTGCTATAGCCACGTGCATATGCTGTTCTCCGACGCGCCTTTATGGATATGATGCGGTAAAAAAGAGCGCGCCGGCGTTCTTTGCTGACTTTAAGCGTTTGGGAGGCGTAATCCATGAACATCTGGGGCAATAGCGTCAGAATAGAACTGTTCGGCGAATCGCGGGGGAAGGCCGTTGGCTGTATAGTAGACGGCCTTCCAGCAGGAGAGCTTCTGGACTTAGATGCCATAAGAATTATGATGGACAGGCGGCTATCGCGCATGGACGGCGTATCAACTCCAAGGAGAGAAGGCGACGCATTCGAAGTAGTATCAGGAGTTTATAAAGGAAAGACCAGCGGAGCGCCGCTTTGCGCTATAATCAGAAATCTGGACGCAAATTTTTCAAATAGTAATGGCGAGACTGTTGTCAGGCCAAGTCATGCGGACTATGCGGCTAGAGTCAAATACATGGGGTATAACGACCCAAGGGGCGGCGGGCAGCTTTCAGGAAGGCTTACGGCTCCATTGGTATTTGCAGGGGCGGTCTGCAAGACGATGCTTTTAAGGAGGGGAATAGCTGTCGGGGCGCACGTCGCTTCCATATCCGATGTTTTTGACGAACGCTTTGACCCTGTGAACGTTTCAAAGGGCGATATTGACGCGCTAGATCCATATTTTCCATTGTTAAACCCATCCATAAGGCCTGATATGGAGAAAGCCCTGCGCTTCGCCGCCGATAACAACACCTCCGTGGGCGGAATCGTTGAATGTGCGGCGGTTGGCATGCCCGCAGGCAAGGGAAGGCCAATATTCGAATCAGTCGAGGGTATGCTGTCGCAGCTGTTGTTTTCTATACCGGGCGTAAAAGGAGTAGATTTTGGAGCGGGATTTGATATTTCCAGCATGTTTGGCCATGAGTCCAACGACCAGTGGAGATATGATGAAACAGGAAAGCCAATTACAACTACCAATCATGCGGGGGGGATAAATGGCGGGATTACAAACGGCATGCCCGTTATAGCGCAAGCCGCGTTCAGACCGGTGCCAACGATAGGAAGGCCCCAGAATTCAATCGATGTTGAAACCATGAAAAATATCAGCATTGAGTTAAGGGGGCGTAATGACGTATGCATCCTTCCGAGGGGGGCGGTTGCGGTAGAGGCTGCAATGTGTATATGTATGTTGGATATGCTGGAGGAAACATGATGATAGATGAGTTGAGGAGCCGTCTTGATGATATAGACGGGCAGATGATGAGCCTTTTAGAATCCCGTCTGGACATTTCAAGGCGTATTGCAGAGTATAAACGTATGAACAAAATTCCTATCTGCGATAAGGCGCGTGAGCGCGCCGTGCTTAAAAGCAGGATCAATATGCTGAAAAACAATGATTATGAAAGCTGCGGACGCATTATGGCACAGACGCTTATCAAATTATCCAAGATGGAACAAAAAAAGGCGTACAACCTATACCTTATCGGAATGCCAGGCTCGGGCAAGTCGGCGGCGCTTGAGCCATTGGGAAAGATGCTGTCAAGGGAAACGGTGGACACCGACGCGGAGGCGATGCGAATTTCAGGCATGGATATAGATACGATATTCCAGCGTCTTGGGGAGGATGGCTTTCGTAGAATTGAAAGCCGCGTTATCCTTGACGCAGCACGTAAGGGCGGGCTTGTGGTAGCTACCGGCGGGGGAGCCGTCGCCTCAAAGGAAAATGTAAATATTATGAGGCATAGCGGCTACATGGTCTTTCTGGATAGAAGGATAAGCAGGTTAACTAATATCGATACTGAAAACAGACCGCTTATAAGGGGCGGCGGCGACAGGCTTATCCGTCTCTACAGGAAACGAAAGCCGCTATACAGGGAATGCGCTGACTTTATCATCGACCCTGATCTGCCAGACTTGTATATTCATATTTCGAGCTGGTTTAAAAAGCGAATAGGGCTTAATCTGTTATTGCCGTGAGGGCTAATCCAATTCAGCGGTGCATGCGGTTAACGCGTAAACGTGTCGGGCGCCGGCCGTCTTTAGCGTTAACGCGCATTCTTTTAGCGTGCTTCCGGTTGTAGCGACATCGTCAACAATCAAAACGCCCTTGCCATGGCATTGGGTCGAAGCACGAAACGCGCCGTTGAGATTAAGCAGCCGCTCGTCAAGCGTAGACGCGGCCTGGGTCTGTGTATTCACGACTTTTTGAAGCATGCCCGTATCAACCGGAATGCCGTATTTCTCTGAAACAAATTTTGATAGCAGCGCCGACTGATTATAACCGCGCTCTTTCAGCCTTTTCCTGTGCAGGGGTACAGGAATTATTACCTCCACGTTCCAGTGGCCCGGAATATTCATAAATCCCGCGAAATAGCGTGCCAAAAAACGTTTGCCGCTGTATTTAAATTCCCTGATCTTTTGAGCGGCAGGCCCTTCATATGACAATCCTGAACAAAACCCGTCTATAGAATCGATATTCAGAGGGAACGGAGACTGGTTTAACGTGGACCGGCATTTTAAGCAAACTCCCCACTCATCCACTAAGGCTTCTGAATCGCATAAGAAGCAAACGCACCCAAAGGGGTAGATGGCGTCAAGCAACGCGTTGAAGAATGACTTCATGATTATAATTCCGCATACTGGCTCAGCTCCCGCATAAACTGGGCTAAACCGCTGTATCTGCGCCTTACATGAGCGTTTTTAACCATATTCATTACACACTCGCCCTTTCCTATGATAAACACCTGATTTCTGGCGCGCGTTACCGCCGTATAAAGCAGGTTTCTGGTCATAAGCATTGGAGGACCGCTAAACAGGGGAAGAACAACTATAGGGAACTCGCTGCCCTGGCTCTTGTGGATGGAAATACAGTACGCAAGCGTAAGTTCTTCCAGCTGCTGCTGGCTGTATGAAGCGCAGCGCTCATCGTCAAACAGCACCTCGATACATTGATTTTTGTGGTCGATGCGCATGATGGTGCCCATATCGCCGTTAAACACGCCGGTGCCTGTTTCCGATACACGGGAGTTGTTGGCTATTACCCATTCGATGTTATAATTATTCTTTACCTGCATTACCTTATCGCCTTCTCTGAACAGGGTATCGCCGTTTTGGTACTCCGCCTTGTATTCGGAACGCGGATTTAATTCAGCCTGCAGGCAGGCGTTTATATTGTTTACTCCGACCAATCCCTTTTTCATCGGCGCAAGAACCTGTACATCCTTTAACGGATCGGATATGCTGGAACCCTTGGCGAACAAACGTTTTATATACTCAAGCGCTTCCTCATAGCTGTACATAGTGTGAAAGTGAAAATCCTCCGAATCAGAACAGATATCCGGACTCTGCCCCCTGTTTATGCAGTGCGCGTTATGAACAATCATGCTCCTTCCGCTCTGACGGAAGATCTCTTCAAGCCTTATTACCGGTATAAGGCCGCTTTCTATTATATCGTGGAGCACGTTTCCAGCCCCAACGGGAGGGAGCTGGTCGGCGTCTCCCACCATTACCAGGCGCGTTCCGGATACCGTAGCTTTAAGCAGGGAGTTCATCAACGGCACGTCAACCATGGACATTTCATCAACAATTATCATATCGGCGTAAACAGGGTTTTCTTCGTTTCTGGAAAAGCTGTTCTGACCATAGCCGTATTCAAGCAGCCGGTGAATCGTCCTGGCCTCAACGCCGGCAGCCTCGCCCATGCGTTTAGCGGCCCGCCCTGTAGGGGCGCAAAGTTCGTAATCCAGGGACAGCCTGTCCATTATGGATATAATAAACTTTAATATTGTGGTTTTGCCTGTGCCAGGCCCTCCGGTAATAACCATGACGCCCTTAGTAAGCGCGGTTATCACCGCCTGCCGCTGCATGGGGGCAAGGGAGATGTCGAGCTGCTTTTCAAGCATGGAGATTTCCAGCTCTATATCTATCCCAGATCGTTCTTCAGGTGTGTTTGCAAGCTCCATGAGCCGTTTTGCGCATGATCCCTCCTGATAGTACATAGAAGGAAGAAACAAGGCGTCCTGATCGTTTATGTTGATACAGATGAGCTGCGACAGGGCGACCAGCTCCGATATCTCGGCTTCAATAGGCGCGTCGTCGATTTCAAGAACGGTCTTTGCCGTGTTGATAAGCGCGTCGAGCGGCAGATAAGTGTGCCCTTCCTGCCGCGCCCACGACAGCGAGTACTTTATTCCAGCTTGGATTCTAAACTTGGAGTCGCGTTCAATGCCCGCACCCCGCGCTATCTTGTCCGCTGTTTTAAAGCCTATGTTTTCTATGTCGTCAATTAGCCTGTAGGGATTTTCCCGTATCCGTTGCAGGCATAACTCACCATAGAGCTTATATGCCTTTGTTGATTGATTTATTGTCATGCCGATGGCTTGAAGCCCCATAAAAACGTCCCTGGTGCTTCTTTGATGCATATATGATTCATGTATCATCCGCGCCTTATGTACGCCTATGCCGGGTATTTCCTTAAGCCGCATAGGATCGGTTTCTATTACAGTCAGCGCGTCGCTCCCAAAGCGGTCCACAATGCTTTTGGCAATAAATGCGCCTACGCCCTTTATAAGGCCGCTTGAAAGATAGTTGACCAATGCGCCATCGGTGGCTGGAGTTACAACCTTTGCCGTATCGGCCTTGAACTGACGGCCATAGGTGCGGTGGTCCACCCACTCACCGGATAACTCTATATACTCTCCGGCATTGAGGGGCTGAAGGCCGCCGACCACGGTAATCTCATCGCCGGATTCATCCGTAACTTCAAATACGGTAAATCCATTAGCTTCATTCCTAAAGATGATTCTTTCTATTGTGCCGGTCAGATACATATAGCGCTTTCCTTTGAAAACAAATGTTTTATTCTTTATTTTAACATATATGTTCATAAACGAAAAGCATTTTACTCCTATTGCGGAGACGTGCGGCATATAATTGGTTATGAGTTTAAAAAGGGGAGGCGTTATACATTGCGCATTTTTGTTATAACAAAGCGAATGCTAATAATCGGTATAGTTATATTTGTGTGTATTTTGCTGGCGATCATTCTTGTAACCTCTATGAGCGATGGGAATCTGCCGCAGACTTCGTCCGCAAACCCGTCAAAATCCGGAGAACCGGAACAGTATACATTGGATGTGATGGCAGGCAAGCATAAGGAGCTTCCTGTGTACAGCGTAGCCAGGGAGGATAAAAAGATAGCGCTGACGATTGACGCGGCCTGGGAGGACGACAAAACGCCATTTATATTGGAGGAGCTTGCCAAGCACGATATAAAGGCGACGTTTTACCTGTGCGGATTCTGGGTTGAAAAATATCCGGATCATGTAAAGGCGATATTCGACGCTGGTCATGAAATCGGAAACCACAGTCTTACGCATCCACATATGAGCAAGATCAGCGCCGAACAGATAAAACAGGAGATTGCGAAGCTAGACGACCAGCTTGAGGCAATTACCGGAACCCGCAGCAAGACCTTCCGCGCGCCGTTTGGCGAATATAATGATAATGTAATACTTACGGTAAGAGAAATCGGATACACCCCGGTTCAATGGGACATAGACACCATTGACTGGAAGGAGGAGCGCAGTGCGCAGACAATTCTGGATACCGTGCTTCCAAAGCTTCATCCAGGCTGCATCATTCTTTGCCATAACAATGGATTTAAGATAAAGGAATATCTTCCAACGCTGATAGAGACGGCGATTTCAGAGGGTTATGAATTTGTGACGGTGTCGGAGCTTCTGCTTACAGGGGAAACTATTATTGATGCAAACGGTGTGCAGAAGCCCAAGGCTTGAGGGGGATGGATAGGCGGGGAACTACATCCCCGCCGCAGTGTGTCAAAAAAGCGGCTATCAGGCTGTACTCACGGGGCTCCGCCCCAAACCCTGCCCAAGGGAACTTTTTGTAAAAAGTCCCCTTGGGAATTCCGAAAAACAGCGTTTGACTTTTATTGTTTGAATATTCACCGTTAGCTCCCAAGGTATCAAGAGGCCGGCGTACATGCCGCCGTCTTTTGATGAACTATAAAATTTGGGTAATGCCTAAGTCTATACCATTCCCTGCGCGTTTTTTGGAGTTCTTAGAACCTTTTTTGCAAAAAAGGTTCTAAGCCGCCGGAGGCAAATATAAAAATCCGTAATTTTAGGCGCCATAAATCATGAATTCATTGATCAGGTATCTCGCGGATATACGCTATATCGCCCATCTTTCTTCCACCATCATATGGCCGGCTTACGAGCTTTCCCATAAAATACATGCTGGCGCTCCTGCCGCCATCGAGATTATACGCCGATTTGCACCCCAAACGGAAGAACAGATCTGAAAGCTCAGCAAGCGTCATACCAACTGAATAACCAGGCTGCCTTCCGTCAACAAGCACGAGACAATAGTGGCCTGGCTCATAATATCCTATTGCGCACCTAGGATTTTTAGGCTTAATCTGACTGTCAGGGAATTCGCTTATAGCCTTGCCTCCGTCTAAAAGCTCAGGCCCAAAGCACCAGGTTTGATAAGCGCCCCTGTTGATTATCTTCTCAAGGTTTACCTCCTTTTTAGATAGCGTCTCCATGGTGCCATCGTTATATATCACGCATGTATCGGTGCGTCCAACCTCGCTTCTGAATAGCTCCCCGTTCCTTATGACTATGCCCCTTTCCATAAGCTGACAAAAGTCCCCGGAAACGGCCAGTATCGCATCATTAGCCTTCGCTATATCCTGTGTAAACGCCCTTTTAAAGCCGGAGAACTCACCGGACGCGAACGCAGTTTTTAAACAATCCAGCTCCCGTATATAGATATCGGCCACATAATAGGTAACACGGTCTTCCTCGTGTTTTTCAATGCTGATATAGATATCTTCGCTTCTGTAAAAATTCTCTCCCGACTGTACCATTCCGTTTTTTGCAAACAGATGGCCAAACTGCGGACCAAACGCTCCGTAATCGGTTGGCTCTGGCGTGGGGGTGGGCTTTGGCGTGGGAGCGGGCGTGCTTGTGGGGGTTGAGGTTACGGTCAATGGAGTGGGCTGAAGCGTATCCATGGGCTGTTCATTGGAGTCGTCGGAAGGCTCCGACAGGACATGATTGAACAGGACTATCAGCGCCAGGAGCAAACCTGCTACTGACAACGCTATCAGCCCCATTAAAGCGGTGCGGGGTTTCCCGCCTTTAACAGCCCCGCTATTCTTGGACAAAATTCTATACCTCCAACTTTTTACTCAACAGTTTTAATGCTGTATTCCATACTGCCAAGGCCAAACCCTTCAAGTTCTCGTATCTGTATAAAGGGGTCCTTCCCATGAATACGCTCAAAAAGATGGCCGCTTTCTCCCAGCTTCATATCAACGGGGACGCCCGCCTGTATAAAATCCTCTATTTTTATTGCGTCAAGGCTGGCCTTCTCAACGGCAACTATATCGTTAGAGGCCATAATACCTATGTCAGGCACTACGGACGGCGTTGTAAGTCCCCAGCAATCGCAAAGTATCGTTATGGCGGCCAGAAGGTTGATGAAATATACGTTTTCAGGTTTAAATGTATCCAATACGGTTTTTGTAGCCAGCGCCATCCCATATTGAAAGTCGTCAAAGCGGTCGTCCGTCATGGATATTGCTCCTGTGGGACATACTTTTACGCAGTGCGTACAAAGCGTGCAGTTATGGTAATTTACCCTGTATTCGCCGTTTTTATTAAAGGTGTTGGCGTTATGGTTGCAGGACCCAACGCATGCGTCGCAATGGACGCACAGATCCGCGTTCCACTCGATCCCGCCCTGTATCCCGTGCAGCTCCTGCCTGGTGCGCTGTGTAACGCAGCCCATCGCTATATTTTTGCACGCGCCTCCGAATCCGCACGCGCCGTGCCCCTTTACATGCGAAAAGTCAATAAGAACGTCGGCGTCATGTATGTACCCGGCTATATCGACATGCTTAAATGACCTGTAATCAACCTCCTTAGTATAATAGTATTTATTCAGATGCCCGCACGTATCAAGCACAGGACATCCGAGTATGCTCTCGTTATAACCCCTTTGCCATGGCCTGCGCTCCGCTATAGCATGGTCGCATACAAAACAATCACCGCCGTTTTGCTTAATAAAATCTACAAGGATGCGAACGAATACCGGCGGTATAGTGCTATACGTAAGCTTGTCCCCAACATGCATCTTTATTGCTACCGATTTGCCTCTAACCGTTTCCCTTAACCCGCTTTTCTCAAGAAGGCGGATAAAGCGGGCGGGGAGCGTCTGGTCCGCGTCATATTTACGGAAACTCATAGGAGCGAATAATACGTCTGACATTAAAACATCCTCCATGACTGAACTTTAACACACATTATATCAGAAATTACGCCTAAGAGGTCAAGGATTTTATATAAAGAGGACAAATTTATACGGTTTTGGGCCCTCGTTTTAAATTATAAAGGAACGGCAAACAATAATATACGAAAATTTTGTATTGCCAAACCAACCCCTACATGCTAAAATACCTTTGTTTGATTTTTTGCATGCGTAATGTAGGCAAGGAGGTGTAGAAAATGGGTAAATATTGCGAGGTTTGTAATAAAGGCGTTATGTCCGGTAACATGGTAAGCCACTCCAACCGTAAAACAAAGCGTTCATGGGCGCCAAACGTCCAAAAGGTTAGGGTTGTGGTAAACGGAACTCCGCGCAGGATGAATGTTTGCACCCGGTGCCTTCGTTCAAATAAGGTTGAGCGCAGTTTCTAAGATTCTATTCCGTTATTTTATTTGCGGGATAAATATAGCATAATTAAGATCATTGCATAGGAAATCCTGTGCAATGTTTTTTTACCTATCGTATGTTTAATTATTTTAATACGATTAATACAACTACTCCGACGACCGGCACCATAATGCCAACCCATACTGGAGCGCAGAGCAGCGCTATAGTCAGCGCAACCAGCAATATTATCAGGCAAGCTGGGCCGCCAAAAAAGCAGGGACGGCGTCTTCGCCTGACCCTTCCGCAATTATACCGTAAAAATGAGCATAGGTTTCTCCTGAACATTTCACCACCTCCCTCTTTATTGAATATTAGCTAAAAGCGCCTTTTATACTGAATATGCTCGCCGGCTTCAATGCGTTCACGCAAGCCGGCGACGTCGAATAAATTGATGTATGATGCATCCGGACGTCGGGCGCGGGTTTACCATGGTCAGCCGCGGACGCGTGCCGGCAGGCATATCAATTAGCATTGGAGGCATTTTGATGATACCAGCGATAGTAGAGCTGAAGGAAGTAAGCCTTACATATCACGAGCCACATGCGGAAACGCTCGCTATAGATAAATTAAGCCTTGAAGTCAAACAGGGAGAGTTTGTATCAATAGTAGGACCATCTGGCTGCGGAAAGACAAGTGCGCTGTCAATGATTGCGGGACTTATGACTCCATCGGATGGAGAGGTATCGATTTTGGGCAAATCGGTGAAGGGCATGCATGAAAAGGTGGGGTACATGCTTCAAAGGGATTTCCTGCTTGAATGGCGGACAATCGAAGGCAATATAATGCTTGGACTTGAGGTTAAGCGGATTGCAAACAGCGAAACACGAGCTAACGCACTGCGTCTGCTTGCGGAATATGGACTGTTTGATTTCAAGGACAGCTACCCAAGGCAGCTTTCAGGGGGTATGAGACAAAAGGTGGCGCTTATACGTACGCTGGCGTTTTCACCTGAGATATTGCTTTTGGACGAACCTTTTTCGGCGCTTGATTATCAAACGAGGCTAAAGATCGCCGACGAGGTATACTCAATAATTAGAAATGAAGGGAAGACGGCCATTTTGGTGACCCATGATATAGCGGAAGTCGTAAAGAACAAAAACCCTACCGCTCAAACCAGCTTAGCTTGTACATTTATTATAATATTTCTAAGAGGATAAAGTCAATACAAATTACATGTGTTTTTATAAATCCTCTATTTTTTAACCGCTCTAGCCTAAAAATACATAAGCCAGAAATATCCCCATAATTTGTATAATTGGGACATAGCGGACAGGCAAGAAAACATATTAAAATGAATATAATGAAGTTAGAATATAGTCAACCTTTGTATCAAAAAAGTCGTGAAGTTATCCACTTCACGGCCACCAAAATAAGCACTTTTCATACACTATTTTATCTAATGATGTATGATGATGTCAATAGCTTATTCCAAAATAAGTTATGTAATGACAAATTTAGTGCAAATATGATATGCGGTTTGGGCCTAAAAGCCCGCTAACAGTGCTATTTATGGTCAATATTTTGGTAGAAGGAGGAATTACAATGTCAAGACGAGGGGATAACATACATAAAAGAAAAGACGGACGCTGGGAGGCACGCATTATAGAAAAATATACAGAAGAAGGAAAGGCATGTTATAAATCTATTTACGCAAAGAGTTATACAGAAGTAAAAGAAAAGGTTAAAAGCCACCAGAAACAGGAAATAAAGCCAAAGACTATAACCTGTAAAACAGTTGATGAGGTATGCAATGAGTGGCTGGAAAGCATAAGCATAAGGATAAAGCAATCAACATATGCCCTGTACTACAGGCGAATACAGGAACATATAAAGCCTTACTTTGATAACATCAAGATAGAGCAGGTAACAAGCGAAACGATTAACAGCTATATAAAGGAAAAAAGCGAAAATGGAAGGTTAGATAACAAAGGGGGGTTATCCCCAAAGACAATTAATGATATAGCAGGAATGCTAAACCAAGTCATGATATATGCCCAAAAAAAGGGTTATATGTCTGGATATGTGCCAGACCTGATAAAGCCGAAACAGGAACAGCAGGAACTTATCGTATTGACAAAGAGTGAACAAAAGGAGCTGGTAAGGTATTTACAGCAGGACACAGATAAAATAAAGCTAGGTGTATTGATAAGCCTTTACACAGGTATCAGGCTTGGGGAGCTATGCGCATTAAAATGGTCTGATATAGATATACCAAATGGGACATTAAAGATAGATAAGACAATACAAAGGATAAAAAATACAGATAAATATGCTAGTTCAAAAACCAAAATAGTAATAGACAAACCAAAAAGCCAAAAATCAATAAGGGTGATACCAATCCCGTCATTTTTACATGAAAAGCTATGGAACCAAAGGAATAGATATTGGGTAAACGCATATGTGTTATCTGGGACTTACATGTATGTTGAACCAAGAATCTATCAGAAGCATTTTAAAAGGGTATTAAAGGAAGCGAACATCAAAGAGGTAAACTACCATGCACTAAGGCATACATTTGCGACAAGGGCAATAGAAAGCGGAATAGATGTAAAGACGTTAAGCGAAATACTAGGGCATTCGAATATCAAATTTACATTGGAAAGATACGTACATTCTTCAGAAGAGCTGAAAAAACAGAGCATAGAGAAACTTGCAATATGTTATTAGTGGTCAAAACAAGTGGTCAAAAAGGCAAAGAAGTCTTGTAAATCAAGCAATTCAAGGAAAAAGCCGTGAAGTGGATAACTTCACGATTATGCGGTTACTAGTTTATTACATATATCGTTCCCAAACTCGGCTAGAAGTATACTCACCTATATCCTTCTTGAAATTCGACTGGAGTTTACTACTTCATTTCACCACATAAGCACTTTTTGGACAAGCCAAAAAAATAGAAGTTGTAGGAGGAAAAAATCATGGGAAAACGTATTAAGATGTTATTACTATCTTGCGTACTAATTTTATGTATATGCTGTTTCATTAATCTTGGGCTAGCTTCATCATCAGGAATTACAATGGAGAAAGACGGTTTTGAAGCAACATTTACAACGGACAAGGAGTACTATTCAAAAGATGACGATATTATAGTAGGAGTCGAAGTTATAAATCATGATGACAATCATATTCGTTACATAAATGTAGAGTTTCTAATGCCAGAGTTTTTAGAACTTAAAGAAGGCCAAGACTTTGGCGGTGAAGTTTTTATAGGACAGGGCTCTTCTCTCTATTATACTGGTACATTCACACGAATGGAAACTGATGATGATATAGAGGATGTAAATCCTGATATACCCCAAACTTCAGATAATAATTATAATGTATTCGGTTTCATAATGTTAGCTATCTTAATATTAGCAGTTGCTTGTTTATTAATAATGTTTATTAAAAATAAAAAAACCATAAAATTAGTGTCAATTATTCTCTGCATAATTTTCTTATCAACAATGTACCCACTGTCAGTATCTAATGCACAAAGTAGGGTAGTCAAAGAGGGTAGTTTTACTATTGAAAAGACAGTATACATTGAAAATGAACCCCACACTGTAGCTGTAGAGATAAGATATGACGATAAAGAGAGAATGTCTCAAGAAGAATTAGAACAAGCTCGAAGAGAAATGTGGGAGCGAGGCTTTGATAGTTACTATGCTCAGTTCAAGGTAGGTCAGGTAAGCACAGATCTATCGGATTGGCCATATAGCCTTTACTGTCCAGAAATAATTGAAGCTACAGTAGATTATGAACTAAAAATTGGAACTGGTGGAGTACTCATACAACCTAATTTAGAAAGTCCTGTAAGGGGTACTGCTGGTGGAATTGGCACTCCAATAGAGATTTATCTTACAGGTCCTGAAGATGAAGAAATAGAAAAAGCAAAGATTAGTTTTAAATATGATAGAGACAAACTATATGAATTAAATCAAGATATTAATGAAAATGATCTCTCAATAGCTTGGTATGATCGTAATCAAGGAAGAATGGTTCTTTTAGAAAATTCGGTTGTTGATACAAGTAACTGTACTGTTAGTGTTGAAACCACACATTTTAGTGAATATATAGTTGTTGACTCAAAAGAATGGTATGAAGCATGGTCAAGAACTCAACTGATTATTCGGGAAGATAACACGGATTTTAATATTGCATTTGCTTTAGACAGTTCTGGAAGTATGTCTGGCAATAAGTTAGACATTAGTAAAGAGGTAACATATAATTTTATTGAACAATTATTAGATAATGACATGGTTTCAGTATTAAAATTTGCTGATTCGGCCAGTATAGTGGTTCAACCTACTCTAAAATCTAATATTAATAATGAAGAACTTCTAAATCTAATAAATTCAATTAATGCAGGTGGTTGGACTAACATCGAAAGGGTACTAGAACTATGTTATGATGTTCTAAGTCAAATGATAGGTTTAAGGCCAATTATTGAGGGACAGCCTATACCCATAAACCCATCATTAATAGTACTTTTATCAGATGGTCGATCTAGTGTGAGTGAAAGCATTTTAGAAAAGTTAAGAAATAGTGATTGTCGAGTAATATCGGTTGCTTTAGGGCATGATGCAGACGAACAACTTATGCAACATATAGCTTATGAAACAAATGGTAGATATGTGTTTGCTGAGAATGCAGATTCACTTATAGAAATATTTGAGCAACTAAGAGGAGAATTAGTAGGATTAACAGAAGACAGCGATGGTGATGGTATACCTGATCTGATTGAAACTACTGGAATGAGAGATCAATTTGGCGAGATAAATACATCTGATCCCAATAATCCAGATACAGATGGCGATGGATATACAGATGGTGAGGAAATGGGTGAGTTTATAACTTCTGAAAACGGAGAAGCATATTTTAGAATTAAGTCTCATCCGACGATACCTTCAAACTATCTTAGTTTTGCCAAAGTAGATTTTCTAAGTTTTAGTGCACGTAATATCAGAGAATTAAACACTACGAGTTTATGTAATAATTTTGATGCTAGTGCGAAATTCAAAGTTTTTGATATAGTTACAACAAAAGATTTCTTAACTGAAGATATTTACGATACTCCAGTAAATTTAGGTTATACAGTTGAAATGCCAAATTGCATTATAATAGATTATTATTCAAGTAATCTAACGGATAATGTAAATGAATATTTAGTATCTTTACGGGGTTCTTGTATTAATGGAGGAATTGGTTGCAGAAATAATCATAAATTAAAAATAACGTTAAATGCGGATAATGCGGAGAGCATAACTACTGAATGTAATATAGATTTTGAATCATTCTGGAGGGAAACTATAAAATCAGACATTAATGAATATAAAAAACTCCTAGCCCAGAAAGGGGAAGCTATAGGAAATGCATATATCAATCAGAGATATATTAAAGATATTGAAGAGAAATCAGATATTGAATATTTAGAACAAAATATATTAATTGGGGGTTATGGTAGTTATGGCGATAATAAGTTAAAGAATGCTGTTAAAAAATTGCTCGCAGAAAAATTTGCAGGTCATATAGACCCTTTAAAACCTATAACTAATGCCTCTATGCTTATTAAAGAAGTATTAAACTATTTAGAAATGGGTAGCGAAAATCTTACATTACGTGTCGGTGGAGTTATCTATCAAGTAACTGTAACGACATTATTAAAAAACAAATCATGGATTATAGATTGTAAAAGAAATGGCTTAACAGAGGGGTATTTCTATGCTATGACACAAGATTTAGAAGATTGCATTTCTGAATTTTTAATATCTTCTAAGCAGCTACTTGAATTATATATAGAGGAAACAAAAGAGGCTATAATCGATGGCATTATATCAGAATCAATTAATAACTTGGTAAAACCAGCAGTATTTGAATTGATTAAAAATTCGAAAGCTGGCAAAATACTTGAAAATCAAAATCCGGGTTTATTTAATGATATTAAAAATGTATCAATGAGTATTGACCTGATAAATACTGCACTTGAGATGGCGGAGGACGATAATTATCATTTAAATGATATTATAGACTTTATGGATCAACTTATAGAATTTAATAACGAAGCTGAGATTTAATAGTTCACTTTCAAATAGGAAGGAGAAATATAACTATACAATAATTGATTTTAAATAAATGGGATTTAATATGTGAAGCCGTTAAATTAATTAACGGCTTTTTTCGTGCTTAATAACTGTGATGATAATATCAATTTGTCAAAAAGCAATACACTAGGTATTATTTTTTATTTCAAGATATATTATTCAAAATCATGTTAAAACTTGCCTGTCCCTGTCAAAATCAACAATTTACCGCTGTCAGATTATGTTCTAATAAGGGGTACCATTTCTGTTCTGTCCATACGAATACAGCCATATATTTAATCAAGGGTATTTTCCCCCCTGTCATATAATTCAAGAGTGGCTCTGCACTTGATTTTTTTAGTAGAGTATTGAGATAGTGGGGTCTCGGCTTTTACCCGAGACCCCACTATCTCAACATGTAAAACGAATAAACAAAAAAAAATAAAGTGCAGAGAGAGAATAAGACAAGGGAGAAAAAGATTAAATATTAAGGGGGTGAGTAGAAGAGATGAGAATAAGAATAGTAGAAAGAGATAAGAAGATAATGAGAGAGATAGACAGGTGGAGAGTGTGCTTAGGCCGACACATCAGAGAACTGGCAGGGTTTAGCGGTCAGCGTGCGTGCGACAGAAGATTAAGAAAGCTAATAGAGGCGGGATACATAGAAAGAAAACACATACTATATGGAGTACCAGCCATATACAGCGTTACAAAAATGGGAAAAAAACTAGCAGGCATAGAGCCAAGTAACAGCAAATTAAAGATAGAACAAATTGGACACGACATAACAGTATTAGACGCAGCCATATACTTGCATAGAGGAATTGGAATACCTTTTGAAGATATAACCACAGAAAAAGAATTGCATAGCCAAGATGGTTTCGGGATTAGAAAACATAGACCAGACTTTATCTATGGAAAAGACAACGAAACTATATGTGTAGAAATAGAATTATCAAGAAAAGCAAAATCACGATTTGAAGAAATTATCAAAACAAATTTCATGAAATACGATAGACAAATGTGGATAGTGCCAGACAGCCAGTGCAAAATAGCCAATATCCTAAAGGCCAATAAAGCCAAATACCCAAACATAGAAATCAAAGAGATTAAGGAAGTAGAGAGACATGAATAATATTATTGATATTTTTAATAGCCTATATAACCGGACTAAGTAAATATGGATTAAGACTATTATTTGTGATAATCCTATTATGCACCAGCATATTAATAATTGGACATATAAGGAATAGGAAATATAGGATAATGGACTTCAGAAAGGAGTTCCGTCGAATCGTGAAAAAGAAAAAGCCGATAAAGACATATTACCCGCCGGCAGATAGCACCCTTTTAGGGCATGCAGGTAAAAGAGAAATACGAGTACCCGACAATGCAAAACATGTATTTGTGTGTGGTACGACAGGGAGCGGCAAGACAATAGCATTATCCAACTTTATAAAACGAGCAATAGACCAAGACTATCCAGCATTGATAATTGACGGAAAGGGAGATACAGGACAGGGGTCAATTCTAAACATTCTACAAATGTTAAAAACAAACAAAAAGCTATATGTTATCAACTTAAACAACCCAAGCCAGTCAGACAAATACAACCCATTTAAAAACACAAGTCCTACAGTGGCTAAAGACATGTTAATCAATATGACGGACTGGAGCGAGGAACACTATAAATTAAATGCGGAAAGATATATACAAAGGGCATTACAGCTTTTAACAATAGGGAATGTAAACTTATCTTTTAATAAAATAATTAAAGGCCTAAACAACGATACATTTATTGATTATAGTAGAATGTTAATGGGTAAAGGACTGATAGCCAAAGAACAGCATATGGACAATATACAGGTAGCAGAAACGAGCGGAAAAACGTCCCAAAGTTCAGTAGCGAGATTTTCAGCTATCGCGGAAAGCGATATAGGGGGGATATTTTCAGGTGATGGAATTGACATTACCCAAGCCTTAAAAGAGAAAGCTATTATTTTGTTTATATTAAACCCACTGGTATATCCTGAACTTAGTACAGCATTTGGAAGGCTAATCCTTATCGATTCAAAAAAGGCAATAGGAGAATTATTCAAAGCAGATATAGGAAGAACCTTCTTTATACTGGACGAAATAAATGTATATGCTTCAAGCACATTAACAGACTTGATAAACAAAAGCAGAAGTGCAAGGGTAACTTGCGTACTTGCGACGCAGAGCCTATCCGACTTGGATTATGCATGTGGTGAAGCATTTAAGGAACAAATAATAGAAAACTGCAATAACTATCTGGTAATGAGACAAAACAGCGGAGTAAACGCAGAACACTGGGCAAATATCTTAGGCACAAGAACAACAATAGAGGTAACGCATCAGTTACAACAAAAAGGGTTAGATACCTCAGCAACAGGCTTCGGAAGTGCTAAACGAGTAAGAGAATTTTTATATCACCCTGATGATATAAAGAGTTTAAAAACAGGGCAAGGCATTTATCTATCAAGAGACACAGGTCTTGATAGTAAAATTGTGGTTAATAAGCCGTTTTAGCGGATATATTATCCTCTTAACTAAGGGTATATGTTTATCTAAAATTTAGTCAAGGCTAAAATGAATAGGCTACGCCTAGCCTTGACAAAATCCAATAAACATATCAATTTCAGCCAAGAGGATAAAACAAAAATATAGTATAGCTTCAAGGAGAGATAAAAAATGCGGTTTCTTAGCTTTTTAAAGGAAAATGTGCTGTATATTATCTGGTTTATGATTAACCTTGCTTTAGGCTGGTTGGTTTTAGGAGCAAACCTAACCGCTCTATGGCTTGTATGTGTGATTTATGCTTTTTCAATAGGTATAGCCCTATGTCCTATAGGAGAATGGCTATTAAGGCTTATAGAGGGTTGCAGACAAGTATCAACACGGAGAGAACAAGAATACCTACACCCCATCTTTGAGGAAGTATACGAAAATGCAAAACAAGTTAAACCAGAACTAAATAACAATATCAAGCTGTATATTGTTGATGAAATGTATGTCAATGCATATGCAATAGGAAGAAAAACAATAGCAGTAACACAAGGTGCAATAGAAACATTCAGTCAAGAAGAATTGAAAGGGATAATCGCCCACGAGTTTGGACATATGGCATATGGACATACAAAGGCATTATTGCTAACAACAATAGGGAATATGCTATTTACATGTATTGTAGTATTCCTGCGAATAATCATGATGATAATACAAGTATTAACCTGTGCGTTCAGTGGTGGCAATGGTATCATATCAACCATATTAAACATAATGTTTCGGACATCGTTTGAACTAAGTCTATTTGTATTTGTTAATCTGGGAGAGATAATCTTAGCAATGAACAGCAGAAAGAACGAATACAAAGCGGACGAATTTGCCCTAGAAGCAGGTTTCGGTGAGGAATTAAAAGAATCCCTATATATCCTACAAAAAATCTCAATGCAGGGCAAAATGAGCCTATCAGAAAGAATCAAGGCAAGCCACCCCCACACAGCAAAAAGGATAGAACACCTTGAACAGCTTGGCGATGGGGCATTGTCATTAGAAATGCAATATTAATCCATTAACCCTTAATTAACGGGCTGCACACATAGGGCGGTATGTTTCGAAACAAGAATATACCGCCCTATGCTGTGCATATATTTTAGCTGGGTTAATGATTTATATATTAAAAATTACTTCTCTAATATTAACTGTGTTATAATGTTCACCTTCTATTTTAACTATATCAATTACAATGCTTTTGATAAATTTCTGCATAAATCTCATTCTTTCAGAGTTATTCAAGACAACCCAATTTTCTTTGAAATTTCTAATAATATGTTCTTCAGTTATTATGTTATCTTGATTTAATTTAAACTCTAAATCAGAAATTAAATTTTCAGCGGTTTTTATTTTCTCGTCAATAGATAACATCATTTCCCTATATCTTTGAAAGTCTATTTCCTGCATTACATATAAGTTCATAATCTCCTTTTGTCTGCTCTTATAGCCATTTATTGTAATGTTAATAGAATTTATTTCACTTTTTATAGTATCAATTCTGCGTTCGCTTATTAAATCCTTTTCGTCATAATATGTTAAATCGGCAATATTTTGAATATAGTTTTCGAATGCTTCGTCAATCTTTTTATGGCATATTGTATGTGCTTTACATACACCTTTAACTTTGTTTATACACCTATACGAAGTTGAAATTACTTTTGTTTTATTGTCAGCACCTCTTTTATAATTTCTTTTAGGTGAATACCATTCTCCACACTCTCCGCAAGTTAGTATTCCTGAATAATAAGCGTCCTCTTTTGCTCTTTTAATATGTGAAGCCCCTTTTCGCATATTTAATTTATGTCTAACAGCATAGAATGTTTTCTCATCAATAATTGCTTCGTGTTTTCCATCTGCTTCAAAATATTTATCTTTATTATTTACAGAATACCTTACTTGGCCTATATAATTAACATTAGTTAAAATAAGTCTCACTGTTTTTGAGTTCCATAATAATCCCTTTTTACTAGGAACTTTGCGTAAATTTAGCATTGTAGCTATTTGTGTCATAGTATAATCGTCATGCAAAAATAAATTATATATTTCTCGCACTATAGCGGCCTCTTCTGGAACAATATCCTGTACTTTCGCCCCTAAATCTCGCTTATATCCATATGAAGGAGTGCATAGACAATTACTATAACCTTCTTTTGCTTTTCGCTCGAATGCCGCTTGTAGTCTCTCTACAAGGTTTTCTCTCTCAAACTCTGCAAATATCCCCAGTATTTTGATAAACATCCTTCCTGTTGCTGAATGGGTATCTATTGCTTCTACCAAAGAGTTAAAGGCACAGTCATATTTATTAAATATATCGACCAGCTCAATTAAATCTTTAACAGACCTTGTTAATCTGTCAATTTTGAATACAAGTACGTTTTTTACTTTACCTGCTTCAATATCTGTTATAAGTCTTTGTAATTCTGTACGACCCTCTATACTTTTCCCGCTTCTGCCTTCGTCTTTATAAATATCATAGATATGCCAGTTCCTTATTTCGGCATAGCTTGTGAGTTTATCAATTTGTGCCATTATCGAATAGCCATGCTGAGCCTGTTCTTCAGTACTTACCCTAACATATATACCTAAATCATTAAATACGTTATACTGTAATTTTGCAGATTTAGGGGCAATAAATGATTGATTAACCTGTTCATTTTTCATAATTATCAAACTTCCTTTCCGTAAATTGCTAAGAAAGTTCGTCGCGTTTTTTCCTGTTTATCTTTGGCATTGAGGTTTTTATAAAAAATGACATTATTTGCTTTTGGAGTTCCTTAGGCAATATAATTTTGCCACTTTTGTCCTTTTTGACTTCTTCCATTTTTACCACCCCCCTTTATAAAATCTATTTGAAGGTGTGTAAAATATGCCAGAGAAATCAAGCTTTTTCGCTAATGTGTTTCCCTTAGTTGTGTGTGAGGCCATAGCCATGAGTGACCGTGTGCTAGTATTTACCAAACGTCCCGCAAGGCTAAAAAGCGAACACGTAATCCAGCTTAACCCGAATACGCCGCTTAACAGGCGGAATACGCCAGGCTTCAAGGACTATTTTGATAAGATATGGAAGGAGCTGGATTCTTATGAAGAATATAAACAACTATTCTGATGAACATCTTAGATATCTTAAGGGCATAAAAAGGCATAAGAGCTTTGTAGTATTTATGCGGTATGCGCTGCTTATATTTGTAATAGGACTTTGGGAAGTCTCGGCGGAAGCGGGATGGATAGACCCGTTTATAACCTCCAGTCCATCAAGAATAGTGGAAACGGTAATCAGCCTGTATAATGGCGGGGAGCTGTTCCGACATATAGGGATTACGCTTTATGAAACCGTTGTGGGCTTTGTTGCGGGAACAGCGCTTGGAACGCTTATTGCCGTTTTGCTCTGGTGGAGCTCGACTCTGTCGCAAATTCTAGACCCGTATCTTGTAATTTTGAACGCGTTGCCAAAAATTGCTTTGGGACCAATTCTGATAGTATGGGTAGGAGCGGGAGTTGAGTCAATAATAGTAATGGCGCTGCTGATCTCGGTTATAGTGACCACGATGAGCGTATTATCGGGTTTTGTAGAGATGGGCGGGGAAAAACAAATGCTGATGCGTACGCTGGGGGCTTCCAAGCTCCAAATATTTACTATGGTAATCCTGCCGTCAAGTATACCCACTATAATATCCGCGCTTAAAATAAGCGTAGGGATGAGCTGGGTAGGTGTAATAGTCGGCGAGTACCTGGTCTCAGAGGCGGGGCTTGGCTATCTTATAGTATATGGCGGCCAGGTATTTAAGCTGGATCTGGTAATGGCGAGCATAGTGGTGCTCTGCATCTTGGCGGCGCTAATGTATTATGGGGTTGCCTTTTTAGAACGCAGACTAATAAAATGGCGGACTTTTAAATGAATTGATTTTTCTTACAGCGCCGCACAGCGCCTTAGGCTGTCAAAAAACCCCTGGATTGTCCAAGGGTCCTTGACTTCAATTTCGGCTCTGATGGCACGCGCGTAAAAGCCGGATGAAAACCGTGAGGTTTTCGTTCTTTGCGGGTTTTGCCGCCCGGGAACCCCAAGGGCGGCAAAACCCGTAACTTAAAAAAGTGGCGTAGCCGCTTTTTGACACGTTGCAGCGACATATGGCGCCTGTTTTGTAGAAAGGCCGCTTCAAATGACGTATAAAAGTTTTCAGGCAAAAATGGACAAAACAAATGGATTTTTCTACCAAATAAGTAGCATTTGGCACTAAAAAGCGACTCATCAAATAGCATATCATTATAGTTACGGACAGATTATAAAACGGTGAGGCCGGCTTTGGCGGCAAAGCTGGAACGATTTTATTAAAAAGGGCGTTGATTAATGCGTTCAAGGCCGGAGCGAGGTATACGTATGAAAAAAACAAAGCTATGTTTGCTAAAAACGTTTGGTATCGTAATATGCGCCATAATATGCCTGTATAACTATGGGCCGCAGATGGAACGCCTCAGGTCGATGCCAAATGAAATATATATCAGGGACGGCGATATCCAGAACGATATACTGAATATCGACGCGCCCTTTTATGTGCAGGGAACCGATGAGATACAGGCGTCCCAAAGCGGGGATGAAAGTCTTGGAACAAACTCCAGCTATGAGGATGGATCTACCATAGGTACGATTACAATAGACTTTTTCAATTTAATACCGCTCAAAACAATAGATGTAAAGGAGCGCAGGGATATACTTGTAATGCCAGGAGGGAATTCTGTCGGCATACATATAAATACCAAGGGTGTGCTTGTGGTAGGTATGGGCGAAGTAATAACAGAGAGCGGAAGCATAAATCCGGCATATGAGGCTGGCGTGAGGGCTGGAGATGTAATATCCAGAGTAAATGGGATTGAAATTGAAGACGCCGAACATCTAAGCCAGGTCTGCAACGAGGTTACGGGGCCGCTGGTTCTTTCAATAGTCAGGGATGGCGGCAACCTGGAGTTCACCATACAACCAGCGTATGATGTCGGCGATAAGGTGTATAAGCTGGGCATGTGGATAAGGGACAATTCTGCCGGAGTGGGAACGATGACGTTCAGCTTGCCAGAGACAGGCCGTTATGGGGCTTTAGGCCACGCCATTACCGATGTAGATACGGGTTCGATTATAACCACAGGCGGAGGCAAGCTGCTAAACTCAAGAATTGTCGGAATAACAAAGGGGGCTAAAGGAATTCCAGGAGAATTGAAGGGTACGTTTAGTACCTCAGGGGATGGTATAGGCGTTATTGATGCCAACTGTGAGTTTGGAGTATTCGGGACGCTGGACAATGTGGAAGCGAACCCTTTATATCCAAACGGCATACTTCTGGGCTATCCTGAAGAGGCACGAACGGGCAGGGCGGCCATTTTGACCACGATAGACGGAAACGGGATAGCGGAATATGAGTGCGAAATTATAAAGATCTATGATCAGAGCGATCCGGCCACAAAGGGAATGGTAATAAAGGTGACGGATGAAAGGCTTCTTGAAGCCACTGGTGGTATAGTGCAAGGCATGAGCGGAAGCCCGATAATACAAAATGGCAAACTGATAGGCGTAGTAACACATGTCTTTATAAATGATCCTACCAGGGGTTACGCGCTTTATTCCTACTGGATGTATAACGCGATGAACTGATGGAGGCGTACAATGCAGCATTCCCTTTTGATTGCCCATAATGATGAGAACTACTGTGATGAGCTTGTAAGCCTTTTTAAGGCGAATGGTACTTTCCATCGTATATATACCGCTAAAAACGGCAACGATGTTGTAGAATGCATTAAAAATTGCTTGCCAGATGGCATATTGATACATGCCCAGCTTCCTGACAAGGATGGGGTAGAAGTCTTGAGTATACTTAAGGATATAAATATTGAGATGCCAAAGGTATTCTTTACCTCAGCCATATTTGATGATGAGCTTATTTTACATCTGGATGATTATAATATAGATTTTTTTATCGCACAGCCTATATCACCTGCACAGCTGATGTGGAGGGTAACCGAACTGTTCGAGACTGAACCTTCAATAGGTCTTATGAAGGACGTATATAAAAAAAAGACCGATTTCGCGGCCTCTGGGCTATTGCTGTCGCTAGGAGTTCCGGCAAACATGAAGGGCTTTAAATATATACGAAGCGCCGTTGAGGCTATAAACGCGGCGGAGTCTATCCCGCTTTCAAGAGGTATATACAAGGAAGTGGCTCTTATATATAATACGACTCCGGCATGCGTTGAAAGATGCATCCGCCATGCAATCGAACACGCTTGGTTAAAGGGAGACATTGATTTGCAGCATGAATTATTTGGATATACGGTAAGCGACGCAAGAGGGAAGCCTACAAATTCAGAGTTAATATGTATGATAGCGGATGTAGTTAAAAGAAAGGTGTTTTACGAACAGACTATTAGTGCATAGAAAGCCATGCCCAATAATAAATATCAATATATACGGCGGATGGAATTGGTGTAGAGAGAAACAATACTGTAATTAATGCCATCCATTTGTCAGGCCACCACAAAGGATGTGAAAAAATGACCGCTAGCAAGCGTAATTCTGCGCAGGGCGTGAGAGCGTTGTTATCCGATCACCCCGTTCTGGCAATCGTAATAATTTTTATCTTTATCTTTGGATGCGTTACGGGAGTTGCAACGGTGTTAACTCAGGATGGAGAGGTAATTGCAAAGTATTATGAAAATATAGTTATGTACGCGGGGGATGCCGCGCCCGCATTGGGCGCTTCGCTGCTGCGTTCAGTATTAACTACGGTATTGTATGTTGCTATTATTCTTTTAAGCGGTATCTGGCTTCCGGGGATTGCGCCTGCGGCGCTCGCTATAGTTATAAAGGGATTTATATTTGGCATGTCTTCGGGGGCTATATTGCATTCTGCGGGCATGAAGGATGTTTTCGTTTTTTTAACCGCGATTGTTATCCCCGAGGTTTTGTTGTTTATACCCTCAATATTGTTGTGTATAGCTTCATTCAGCGTTTGGAGGCAGAACGCGCACCTTAAGCTGAAGTTTGGACGTTCAACGCTGGATGAGAAGTTCCTGAAGTCAGCATTGTCAAGCGCTATCTTTTTTTTGCCGTATATGGTATTTCAGGGAATAGCCGCTCCGGTGCTGGTCAGGTTGATTAACCTGATTTAAATATCTTGCAGGCTGTGATAAAATTATTCTAAACGATAAGTTAATTAATTCTTGAGGTGATTCCCAATGAAAAAGAGGGCGATACTTATAATACTGGACAGCGTGGGCGTTGGAGCGATGCCTGACGCCGCGGAATTTGGAGATACAGGGGCTAATACCCTGGGAAATATATATAGGCTTAGAGGCAGCCTAAGGCTTCCCAACCTTTATAAACTGGGACTAAGCCGTATCGAAGGGTCTGGGCTCCCCTTGGGAGGTTGCGCCCCCACGGGATGTTACGGAAGGGCCGCTGAGGTTACAAAGGCGAAGGATACTACAAGCGGCCATTGGGAACTGGCGGGGCTGATAATGGAAAAACCGTTTCGCACATTCCCCTATGGCTTTCCAAAGGAGCTGATGGACGACTTTGAACGAAAGATCGGGCGGGGCACGATAGGTAACAGGGTAGCGTCGGGTACGGTTATAATACAGGAACTGGGAGACGAGCATGTCAGTACGGGCAAGCCGATAGTATATACATCAGCGGACAGCGTATTTCAGATTGCAGCGCACGAGGAGGTAATACCTCTGGACGAGCTGTACGGCATGTGCGAAACGGCTCGCGAAATGCTTAATGGAGAATACTACGTGGGACGCGTGATAGCAAGGCCGTTTTTGGGATCGGAAGGATCATATAGGCGCACCGAAAACAGGAGGGATTTTGCCATTCCTCCCACCGGAGACACGATTCTGGACGGCCTGCTTAAAAATAATAAAGACACAATAGCTATAGGCAAAATTGAGGACATATTCGCGAACAGGGGCATTACGATGTCGGATCATACCAGGAATAACCACGATGGCATCGAATCCTTACTGCGTTTTATAAAAGAAGGTACTGGGGACTTCATATTTGCAAACCTAGTGGATTTTGATATGCTGTACGGGCACAGAAACGATATGGAGGGATATGCTAAGGCCTTGGAATACTTTGACGGTCGGCTCCCAGAGATAATAAAAGCTTTGAAATCCGGAGACATGCTTATCATCGCGGCTGATCATGGGTGCGATCCCACAACGCCCAGCACAGACCATAGCAGAGAATACATCCCCGTAATTGTAACCGGCCCCTGCATAAGGGAAGGCGCTTCATTGGGAACGCTTGGCTGTTTTGCTGATATAGGCGCGACGGTATTTGAATATATTACCGGATTGAAATGGCCTGTTGGCACGAGCTTTTTAAACATAGTCTGTTGATTTTTGTACAAGGCTGCATTAAATTCCTTTTCCCGCAATATAGATCATCAGGGGGAGGGATTTTTATGAAGAGGCTTTTTAATATATTTTTGAGCTTATTGATAGCTGCCTCGTGCATATTCTCAGCCGGTTCGTCAGCGGACCAGCCTGTCGATATGTCGGGACTTAAGGCCGCAATATTGGTGGAGTCGAGTTCCCAGCAGGTAATACTTGAGCATAATTCCGCAGCGTCTGTGGACGTGGCGGGTCTGTCGAGGCTGCCGCTGCTGATGGTTTTGTGCGAGGCTGTTGATAAAGGCGAGCTAAATCTTGATAGCACGGTAAGCGTGAGCGAGGAAGCGTCGCGGGTCAAAGGACCGACCTCGTTTATTGAGGGAGGGGAGCAGATTTCGGCCAGGGATTTGATGAAAAGCGCTATCATGATAGGCGCGGGAGATTCAATATATGCCCTTTGCGAGTTGTACAGCGGATCCGACAGTGCGTTTTGCGGCCGGGTGAACTCCAGGATGCAGGAGCTGGACATTAATGTAAACTATACTACGTGCGCGGAAACTGGAGTAGTTCTATCGGCCAGCGACCTCATGAAGGTGGGGTGCGAGCTGATAAAGAGCAGCTGTTTTAAGGAATACAGCTCCGTCTATCTTGATAAGCTGGTTCACGCAAACGGAACCGAAACGCAGCTTGCCAGCCCTAACAAGCTGTTAAAATCTTATAGCGGTTGTGATGGAATAGCCACAGGCTCATCAGAATCGGCGGGATACTGCGGCGTGTTTTCAGTTGAACGCGGCGGAACCAGGCTGGTGGGCGTCGTATTGGGAGCTGCGAGCGCCTCAGAGAGGTTTGAAACCGCAGGAAAGCTCTTTGACTATGGCTTTGGCTCTTTCAAAAGCGTTACTCTTGTAAAAAAGGATGAAGTTGTCGCATCCGATGTAGCTATAGCAGGAGGAGACGAAAAAAGCGTTAGCCTGATCTCATCAAAGGACATTACCTTGCTATTACAGCAAAACGAAGCCCCGCCACAAAAAGTCCTTGATGTACCGGAAACAATACCAGCGCCTTTTTCCCAGGGAGATGTGCTGGGTTATCTTAAAATAGTGGACTCCACTGGGACGGAGCTTTTAAAGGTTGAGCTTTTAGCGGATAAAACCGTGGATGAGGCGTCCTTTAAAGACTTTTTTATAAGAATATTGACCGAATGGCTTTCGTAAATAATTTAAGCTGAATTGACCGCAACATATTGGCTACAGCAGAGCCGCGTAATGGTATATGCGGCTCTGCCCAGAGTGTCACAAAAGCGGCTGCGCCACTTTTTTAAAGTTAAGGGTTTGCCTCTCATCCTTTGGTCTGCTGGACGGCAAAACCCGCAAAGAACGAAAACCGCACGGTTCTCCTCCATTGTGACGCGCATGCCGTCGAGCCGGATTTAAAATCAAGGGCTGCGGCCCTTGACGATGCTAAGGTTTTTGACAGTCTGAGCCGCTTAACGCTATATGTGGCGCCGGCTTTAATTAAGGATTTTATTTTACTGTGTTTTATCCCTAGGTGAGATCATATCCGTCTGGGATTTGTCCTGTATAAGCCAAGAGAATATGCGGTTCTGTACACACTGGGACTGCCATCATATCCTCTGTGTAAATATCGATTTATTTCCAACTTAATAATAACAAGAGGCTTTTATAATTACCATGTTTGCTTTTTAATGCCATGAAAATACCGAGCCGCACGTCTTTTCTTGTGCGCGGCTCTTATACGTGATATAATCGTTTCAAAAAGAGGTATGGTATTGATCATCTTAGGCATAGACCCAGGATACGCAATAATGGGGTATGGGATTATCGACGCAGATGGAAACAGGCTTCGAGTAATTGATTACGGCGTAACCGAGACACGCAGTAGCATGCCCTTTCCAGAACGGCTTGAGAGACTGTATCTTGGGGCCAGACAGCTTATACAGCTCTATCAGCCGGCGTGTATTGCATTTGAGGAGCTGTTCTTTTATAGAAATACCGCAACCGCTATGCTCGTCGGCGCAGGAAGGGGCGTGGCGCTGCTTGCGGCCCAGCAGGAGGGACTCCCCCTTTATGAGTATACGCCGATGCAGATAAAGTCCGCGGTTACGGGGGATGGACATGCCGATAAGAAGCAGATGCAGGAGATGGTGCGGCTGTTGCTGAACCTTAAATCTGTACCAAAACCGGATGACGCGGCCGACGCTCTCGGCGTTGCAATCTGTCACGCTAGCACGCCGGAACCTGCGGCAGAAGAATTTAAAATAAAATAAGGTAAGAAAACTATGTATGCATATATCAGGGGCGTCGTCGACAGTGTTGGAGCTGACAGGGCGATAATAGACGCTTTGGGAGTTGGATATGAGCTTATATGCAGCGCCAATACGCTAAAACGCGTTGGGGTTGGAAGCCAATGCAGATTGCTTGTGCATCTGCAGTTTTCTCAGGACGCGCAGACGCTGTATGGCTTTTTTGATGAGGAAGAGCGGGAGATGTTCAGAAAGCTAATAGCGGTGTCAAAGATAGGCCCCAAAACCGCCATAAGCATTCTCGGTTCGCTGACCCCGCAGGACATTACGACAGCTATATTAACTGAAAATGTAAGCGCCTTTGACGGCGTGTCCGGTATAGGTAAAAAGACTGCGGCAAGGCTGCTATTGGAGCTGAAGGGAAATATAGGAGCATTTGGAACGACTGCGCCGGAATCGGTGAAGGGAGGCCAAAGCGTAAATGAAATGCGAACGGAAGCCGTGGCCGCGCTAGTATCTCTAGGCTATGACGGCGTAACGGCGGGCCGAGCCGTAGCTGCCGCGTCCGACTGTGAACGCCTGGAGGATATGATAAGCGAGGCTCTCCGCGCCATACCGAGCGGTTTTTAGGAGGAGGCTTTAGATGGAAGACAGACTCATAACCTCATCGTGGCTTGCAGAGGACGATCAGGCCGAGTACAGCCTAAGACCACGCTTTTTGAATGAATATATAGGTCAGCATGGCGTCAAGGAGCACATGCGTATATATATTGAAGCGGCAAAACATAGGGGCGAACCCCTTGATCACGCGCTTCTATATGGCCCTCCAGGATTAGGAAAAACGACGCTGGCTTCAATAATTGCAAACGAGATGGGTTCGAATCTGCGCGTGACTTCCGGGCCGGCTATATCGCATGCCGGAGATCTTGCGGCCATATTGTCAAAGCTTGCGCCTGGCGACGTGTTGTTTATCGATGAAATACATAGGCTGAATTCAAGCGTTGAGGAGATACTATACCCGGCAATGGAGGATTTTGAGCTGGATATAGTTCTTGGAAAGGGTCCGGCGGCCAGGTCGCTCAGGCTTGAGCTGAAACCATTTACGCTAGTTGGAGCGACCACCCGAATGGGGCTTTTGACGTCGCCGCTAAGGGACAGGTTTGGCATAAAGGAGCAGCTTGAGCTTTACGCAAATGAGGATTTGAGGGAAATAATAGTACGCAGCGCATCCATACTGGGTGTTGAAATAGATGATGATGGCTCAACGGAAATAGCGTCCAGGTCGCGCGGCACTCCAAGGATCGCAAACAGGCTGCTTAAGCGTGTCAGGGATTACGCGCAGGTAAGGGGTGACGGCGTTATAGATAAAAAAACAGCTCAGGCTGGGCTTGATATGCTGTCGATTGATGAATTTGGCCTGGACGCAACGGACAGAAGGATTCTCTCAACCATGATTGAAAAGTTTGCGGGACGCCCTGTGGGCGTGGATACTATAGCCGCGTCTACAGGCGAAGATGCGGCTACGGTGGAGGACGTGTATGAGCCATATCTGATGCAGCTGGGGTTTATAGCGCGGACTCCGCGTGGGAGGATCGTACTTCCGAGAGGATATGCGCATATGGGATTTTTGCCGCCGATTCAGGAATGAAACTGAGCATAATAAACCGTATATAAAACAGGAGGTAACACCATGGCCAAAAGAGTACGCGATCTGGAACAGGAAATTGAACGATTAAACGAAGAGCTTGTAGCCGCAAGACAGGAACAGAGCAACCTACAAGCTGAACTCAACCTGTTCAGAACAAAGGAAAACGCCATTGTCGGAGCGCTTACGGAGGCGCAGGCGTCGGCCGCAAAAACCGTAGATGATGCCAAGGGCCGCGCGTGCATTATAATAAAAGACGCAGAGGATGAGGCGAAGGCGAGGCTTGCCGTGGCTGAGGAGAGCATCAACGAGGCCAACGAAAGGGCTGCCCTGATAATTGAAAACGCACAGGCTGAGGCCAGAAGAAGGATGGACGATGCGGAGCGTGCCGTAAGCGAATATAGAAACAATATTGACAGGCTTAACGGCTATTTGACGCAGGCGGCGGAGGCTGCAAAAACCTTTGCAGCTCAATTTGGCGACTTTATAGCAGGCATCAATCCTGAGACCGATGTGGATTACGCATTGGAAACGCTGCCCAAATACCACGAGGGCATGGACCAGGGCAGACTTCCGAAGGATTATAAGGATCCGGCAGAGCTTATGCAGAGCATATACGCTATTCAGGGGCGCGACATACCGGTGGAGGATAAAGAGAGCCGTGCTGAAGATGTCGAGGAGGACGATCGTGTATGGACCGTGGATGAAATAAAGGTTGATGAAAACGAAAAGGATCCTTTAATCTTTGAAACGGATGAAGAACTTGACGCGCTTATTGACGATATACTTAGTGACGATTGACACCGATGAGCAACCATGTTATAATTAACTTTACTAAGGCTGTGATAAGGGTTCAGTTTGATATGTCGACTAAAGAGAGCTTCCCATTTGCTGTGAGGGTTGCAGTCGGTTGCGAATGTCCCGCCCTTTGAGCCGCAGGGAGGAAATGCCCTGACGCATGCCCGCGTTAAAGGCGCAAGAGTACAAAGTAAGGTGGTACCGCGTGTATTATCCCGCCCTTATATTAGGGGGCGGGTTTTATTATTTAGGAGGTTAATATGGCAAAAAAGAATGAAGATTTTGTAACCCATATCGCATCGCGAAATGAAGATTTCCCTCAGTGGTATACCGATGTAGTTGTAAAGACAGATATGGTGGACTACTCTGAAGTTAAGGGCTGTATGGTTATAAAGCCGTACGGCTATGCGGTGTGGGAGCTAATACAGTCCGAGTTGGACGCAAGGTTTAAGGAAACCGGACATGTCAACGCGTATTTCCCGCTGTTCATACCCGAAAATCTGTTAAAGAAGGAAGCAGAGCACGTAGAAGGCTTTGCTCCCGAAGTAGCATGGGTTACCCACGGCGGAAGCGAGGAGCTTGCCGAGCGCCTGTGCGTACGGCCCACCAGCGAAACCATAATCTGCTCCATGTACAGCAAATGGATACAATCGTATAGGGATTTGCCTGTGCTTATAAACCAGTGGGCAAACGTGGTACGCTGGGAGAAGAGCACGCGTCCGTTTCTCAGGACCACAGAGTTCCTATGGCAGGAAGGGCATACCGCTCACGCAAACGCGGAGGAGGCGGAGGAAGAGACAAAGCGCATGCTGGGGGTATATTGCGACTTTATGGAGAACGTACTTGCCATACCTATTATATCTGGTCGCAAGAGCGAGAAGGAAAAGTTTGCCGGCGCGCTGGCAACCTATACCATGGAGGCCCTTATGCAGGATGGTAAGGCTCTTCAAATGGGAACCTCCCACAATCTGGGAGACCACTTTGCTAAAGCCTATGACATAACTTATCTCAGCCGTGAGGGTAAGCTGGAATACTGCCACACAACGTCGTGGGGAACCTCGACCAGGATGATTGGCGGGGTTATAATGGTGCATGGAGACGACAGGGGACTGGTACTGCCGCCAAGGGTCGCGCCGATACAGGTAGTAATCATTCCTATTGCGGCCCATAAACCGGGCGTTTTAGAAAAGGCCGACGAGCTTTTCAGGCAGCTTAAGGAAGCTGGAATACGCGTAAAGGTTGACGACAGCGACCAGAGCGCCGGATGGAAGTTCAACCAGTGGGAGATGAAGGGCGTGCCGGTCAGGCTTGAAATCGGACCGAAGGACATAGAAAACTCGCAGGTCGTCATCGTACGCAGGGATGATCACGAAAAGTCAGTGCTGCCAATGGAGGGTTTAACTGCCGCTATAAAGGATACGCTCAATGCCGTTCACAAGGGACTCTATGAAAGGGCTTTGGCCATGAGGGAATCAAAGACCGTAGATGCGGCTACTTTTGAGCAGCTTAAAGAGGGCGTTAAAAATGGCTTTGTGAGGGCAATGTGGTGCCAGGAACGCGAATGTGAGGAGGCCATCAAGGAGAAAACGGGCGCCACCACACGGTGCATGCCCTTTGATCAAAGCGCCATAGGGGACGTGTGCGTTCACTGTGGTAAACCCGCAAAAGCGCTTACATATTTTGCAAAGGCATATTGATATAATAGATTTTGCGGCGCGTCCATTGCCCCTTTGGGCTGGGCGCGCTTGTTACATATAATCTTTGCGCTTGAGGAATATTTTAGATAGTTTTTCTCTTGTTCGATAAAACAGGCTATGCCTAGCATCCGCACTGGAAGTGGAATGTGGGCGCTGAATGCTGTTTTCCATAAACCATTTTTGGCAGTCCATACAGGCTTCGCTGGCAGCGGACTTCTTTTTGTATGAGCCGTCTGGATTGAGAACCCTGGATTTTACGTTATCGGCCAGCATTGTATCCAGTATCTCCATCAGCTGGCGTTTAACGTCGGCGTCCAGCACAGGGCAGGCGACCTCCACCCGGCGGGTTGCGTTGCGCGTCATAAGATCCGCAGATGAGATATAAATCTTTGAGTTTTCACCCTGGCCAAAGCAATAAATCCGTGAATGCTCAAGAAACCGGCCTACTACGCTAGTTATGTTTATGTTTTCCGTTTTTCCCCTTATGCCTGGCAAAAGGCAGCAGATCCCGCGAAGTATCAACTGAATCCGTACACCCGCGCCGGACGCTTCAGAAAGCTTATCGATAATCTCGCGTTCGGTCAGGGAATTGGCCTTAATCGTAATCCTCCCATTTGAACCCTTGGCTATTTCTTCATCGATAAGTCTAAGTATTCCTGCTTTAAGGCCAAAAGGGGCTACAAGAAGCTTTTGATAGGAACCATCCAGGTTGGAGATAACCATATTTTGAAAAAATAAGGTAGCGTCCACGCCTATTTCATTATCCGAGGTGATTAAGCATAGGTCCGTATAGCTAGAAGCTGTTTTTTCATTGTAATTTCCGGTGCCTATCTGCGTAATATACCTTACTTTCCCGCGCGCCTTTCTCGTTATAAGGCATACCTTTGAGTGGCACTTATAACCATCGATTCCATAGGTTATGCGGCATCCTGCTCTCTCCAGCCTTTCCGCCCATTTTATATTATTCTCCTCATCAAACCTTGCTCGCAGTTCCATTAAAACGGTTACATCCTTCCCGTTTTGAGCAGCCTCGCATAATAGGTGAGCCACCATGGAATCTGGAGCAAGCCGGTACACGGTAATCTTTATTGAGATAACGCACGGATCAGAGCAGGATTCCTTTAAAAGTTGAATAAAGGGGGTCATCTGCTCAAAAGGATAAAATATAATTAGGTCTCGTTTAAGCACCTGCTTGGTCACGCTTTTATCCTCATCAAGGCATGCGGGATACCTTGGAATAAAGGGAGGATAGGTAAGCTCAGCGCGTAAAGCGGGATGTATGGTGTCTTTAATTCCAGATGTATATTTTAAATCAATAGGGCATTGAAAGCTATATGTCTGTCTCATATCAATATTCAAACGCATGCATAGCAGCTCTAATAGCGCGGCGTTCGGTTCGCCCTGGAGCTCTAAACGCACGGGGGCAAGATGATCGCGTTTTTTAAGCAACTTTTTCATATGATGCCGATAGTCGGTGTCCTCGTCGTCAAATTTTTCGTCATCAAAACTTATATCCGCGTTCCTCGTTACGGAGATGGTATTGATGCTTACGACGGTATACATATTGAATATTGAATCCATATATGCCTTTATAATATTCTCCACCCGAATAAAGCGGCTAGGGGTATCAAGCCATAACAGCGGCGGCAGCGGGGAGGGTACGGGAACAAGTCCCAGATGAATGCTGCCCTTTTTGCCAGTCAATAAAGAGGCTATATAAAGCTGTTTGTTGGTAAGATGGGGAAATGGATGCCATGGATCTACAATCTGAGGTGAAAGTATCGGCATGATAAACCTGAGGAAATAATCATTGACATGCTTCCGTTCCTTTTTTGTGAGTTCGTCAAAGGAAAGGTCGTATATGCCCTTATCACGCAACGACATATCAATTCTATGCATCAGCCTGTCCCTCAGCTTCATTAACGGCGGGATCGCACTAAAGATATTGTCGAGCTGCTCGCGGGGGGTTTGGCCTGTCTTGTTATTTAACATGTCTGGAGCGATCACCGACAGGTCAAAAAGGCTGCCAACCCTAACCATGAAAAACTCGTCAAGATTACTGGTGAATATGGATATAAACTTTAACCTCTCAAGCAGAGGGACGGTGGCGTCGGAGGCCTCCTCCAGCACCCGCTTGTTGAAGCCAAGCCAGCTGAGCTCCCTGTTTTGGGTATATGTGGTATCAAGCGTAAAGGTCTTCAGGCGGTCTTTAGTATCCTGTGACACAGGTAACCCTCCCTGACTCCGTATTCGCTTACGATAATCCTATTACCACCAAGCCTGTTGGTCAATATTTTTAAAATAAACAAGCCTGGAATTATGGTATGCACCCTGTCAGGACAGTTCTTAAGAATCAGGTTCCTGGCCGTCTCGTCATTAGCGCATAGAGTTTTATGCAGCTTGTCAAGCTGATCCGATGAAAAGCTTCGGTTGCTGGATTCGAAATCATATATGGAATTAATGAGCTTTAAAGTAGCGCGAGCCGTACCTCCAACGCCGCATATCATTGAGTTCTTGGCGAAAGCGTTTATATCGACGCTATTTATAGCACTATTTATCTCGCGAAGTATTTTTTTCTGTTCGCTTGGCTTGGGAAAGATTTTGGAAACATAACGTGAAAAAAGGTTAAGGGAGCCCAGAGGGAAACTTAAAGCCTTTAGCGCGTTATTATGCGCGCCCATTGAAAAGGATACGACCTCCGTGCTTCCGCCGCCGATATCTATGAGGGAGCCCGATTGCGCGTCTATTGAATGAAGCGCGCCATAGTAGTCGAGCATGGCCTCCTCATTGCCGGATATCACCTCGACATTGTATCCTGTCGACTCGTATATATGGTTTATTGCTTCATGAGTATTTATAATATTTCGAAGCGAGGCGGTCGCAAACACAGCAAACCTATCTATTTCAAAGTTTTCAAGCCGCTGTTTAAATTCGCTTAATGCCGAGCATATTTTCATAATACCCCGCTTTGACAGCGCGCCTTCGTTTACATAGCCGGCTATCCCAGCCATAACCTTTTCAGAAAAGAGTATTTTAAAGCTTGTGCCTTCGGTTTTATATACTGATAATCGTATAGTATTAGAGCCCACGTCTATTACGGCGCATTTCATTGCCATACCTCCATTGTGCTTTCCGTCATTATTCTACCTCAAGGAACACCATAATAACAGTTAATGAATTAACATAATCTGTTATTTAAGTGTAAAGTTAACGCCGCCTGAAACCACATCAATACCATATTGCCTATGATTACTTGTATTAAAGTAAAGAGATGGCAAAGGCATACCATGTATAAAGAAGCAAATAAAAGACTCCATGGCATAAAGGGAGCTCAGCGTGTCAAAAAAGCGGCGAAGCCGCTTTTTTGAGGTTATGGGTTTTGCCTCTCGCCCTTCGGCGTCGTGACGCGCTTGTTCAGCGCATCGTGAAATCAACCCGCAAAATATGGCCTTCGGTTACAAGCAGCTGTAAGGCCATGTTTTGCTGTAAAGGTATCAAAAATCACCGTACATGCCGCTGATATTTGATGGATTATAAAATTGGGGCGATGTTCCAAAGCTTATACTATTCCTTCTGCGTTTTTTGGAGTTCTTAGAATCTTTTTTGCAAAAAAGGTTCTAAGCCGCCGGAGGCAAAACCCACTGAAGAACGAAACCCTCACGGTTTTCATCCGTTCCGACACGCATGTCGTCAGAGCCGGATTTAAAGCCAAGGGCTGCGGCCCTTAACAATCCCAGAGTTTGGGCTCCCTTGTATAAAGGGAGCTGTCAAGGAAGCCGACAGAGGGGTGTTGCAAAGAAACAGTTACAACCCCTATGTCATGGCTGTGCCGTACTGCCTCCCCTTGTACATGGAAGACTTTTTTACGCAAACCATGTAACCCATGGTCACGCTTTTAATCTCTATTGAAAGCGTCGCTGGAATTATCAGAGTCATCTTCAACGATTGCGGCAAGCTCTTCGGGTTTCATTCGTACATAATTTGCTCTAGTTTTCGATCATAGGCTCTATCGTTAGGATCATAACCGTTTTTCGATCTATTCAGGGCGTATTGCTGAACAAACTTACCATAATTCGCTTTGATCATCTTCCTGGAATACGCCATATCCAAACCATCTCCGCCATCAATGAACTATTCTGAATTATACCAATTACAAACTGCGCTTTTAAAAAAGCGAATTCTTCCTTATTATCTCCTTTCATAATGCCGCGCATCCTTGCTATGCTTAAATTACTCATCCATATCGGATATAACGAGCAATTCCTTTTCGGAAACAGTTTTGGAAATCAATTCGTCAAGGTCGGCTGACAATTCGCTTTTCCGTATGACCTCAATATCAGGCCTTGTTACGGGATGCTGGGGAACAAATATTGTACAGCAATCCTCATAAGGAAGTATGGAAGTTTCGAATGAGCCTATTTTTTTAGCTACATTTACTATGTGCTCCTTATCAAAGCCGATAAGAGGACGGAATACCGGCATGTTAACCGCATCGTCAGTAACGCAGAGGCCTTGGAGCGTTTGGCTTGCAACCTGGCCGAGCGCCTCCCCCGTAATCAAGGCTTGTGCTCCGTCCATTCGCGCAATAATCTCAGCAATGCGCATCATTGCTCTTCTCATAAGGATGGTTGTCTCTTTTGGCGGGCACTTATCGTATATTTTAAGCTGAATATCCGTAAACGGTACAAGATGGAGCCGTATTGCACCGGAATGTGTTGAAAGTATGCGCGTAAGCTCAACCACCTTATCGCGGGCGCGTTCGCTGGTGTACGGATAACTGTAAAAATGCACTGCGCTTAGTTCGAGTCCGCGGCGGGCCATCATATAGCCTGCCACGGGGCTGTCTATCCCGCCGGATATAAGCAGCATACCACGTCCGGCTGTTCCTACGGGCATACCGCCCGCGCAGTATACTTCCTCGGTATAGATATATGCCATGTCCCTGATTTCAACACACAGCTGTATGTCAGGCGAATGAACGTCAACACTGAGTTTTGGAAACTTTGAGAGCAGGTATCCGCCCAGCTCCCTGCAGATGGCGACAGAATTAAGCTCAAACTGCTTGTCAGACCGTTTTGAGTATACCTTGAATGTGCTTGAAGCATTCACAGCCAACGCGCGTTCCATGAGTGAACAGGCGGCTTGTTTTATTGTATTCCAGTCCTTATTAACGCCAACGGAAGGACTGACAGAGTGTATGCCAAAAACCCGTTTGAGGTTTGAAACCGCCTGTTCATTCATGGACGGGTCGATGCCAAAGACGAATATCCTTCCCTGCTCCCTGCGCACTTGCGCGTTCATTCCCGAAAGCGCTGATTTTATGCGTTCTATGAGTTTGCGCTCAAAAAAAGGACGGTTCAATCCCTTTAGATGCAATTCCCCATATCTGATCAATAGTACGTTTTCCATCATTTGTTCTCCTTAAATCATTTGTTTCACGGCTGTATGCGCTAGAATTCCAGCTATCTACGGCGGTATCTGCGCAGGAACGCCGCCATACTCTCAATAGCTGTTGCCGCCTCGTCCATCTCCGCAATAGTATTAAATGGACACAGGCTGAACCTTATCGCCCCCTCCTGACGTTCGCCTTTTACGCCCATTGATTCAAGTATCCGGTTCTTTCCATGTTTATAGGAAGAACACGCCGAACCCGTGGCGACATAGATCTGGCGTTCTTCAAGCGCATGCAGAAGGACCTCGCCCCTTACACCCATGAACGAGACGTTAAGTATATGCGGAGCGCTATCAAGAGGGGCGGGACCATTTATAACGGTGTCCCTGATCCTTAGAAGGTTCTCGGCAAGCCTGAGTTTGCAGCGCATCATTGAGTTAACATACGTATCATTGTTTGAGACATACTGTTGTATCGCGGCATCCATTGCCAGTATCCCAGGGGTATTGATGGTTCCGGAGCGAAGCCCGTTTTCCTGTCCCCCTCCCGTCTGACCGCCCAGAAACTTTATCCTTTTGCTTGCATACAGGGCGCCTACGCCTTTGGGAGCGTGAAACTTATGTCCGCTAAGGGAATACATATCACAGGCCTCAGCGCTGATAGGAACCCTGAGGAATCCTTGTACGCCGTCTACATGCATAATGGCACCGGGAGCTATAGACTTGAGTCTGTCGTTTATTTCGAAAATCTGGTTAATAGCGCCGGTTTCGTTGTTAACCTGCATCACGCTTACAAACTGAGTGTTTTGTGTAACAAGCTGGCTGAACGAATCAAGCCGGACGCGGCCATTGCCATCCACTTCGGCAAAAACTACGTCATAACCGGCGCTTTTATATGTCAAAGCGGTTTCATATACCGATGGATGCTCTACTGCGCTTACTATTATTCTTCCCTTGCCGCGCATTGCCCTGAGGGCACCTGAAAACGCCATGTTGTTGCTCTCGGTAGCCCCTGATGTAAAGATAATTTCATCCGGACTGGCTTTTATCACGCTCGCAAGGCGTTTTTTAGCCAAAAGCACGGATTTCTCTACAGCAACGGCAGGCGAGTAAGCGCTTGAAGGATTGAAGTAGTCCCTCAGCATGTAATTTCTCGCAGCTTCCGCAGCTGAGTCAAAGGTGCGGGTAGTTGCGCTATTGTCCAAATATATCATCGTTTTCACTCCGTATTATCATTATAGTCGAGACAAAAGCCTCCATATATATGTACGGCAGGATGGATACATCAGTTACGGTTTAAAACAAAATCATTTTTTGTATTAAACCATGCCGTTCGCGCTTTTCCAATAATAATAACATAAGCCATGGTTTTTTTGCCATGCGTTTTTCACAAACTACTCACATATGTTTTGTAGACGCGCATGTTCTTCATGCATGCGAAAGTGCTATAATATAGTATGCTTATTATTCCAAATGGAGGTAAAGCAATATGCTATGCGATATATGCAATAAAAACGATGCGCTGATCCACCGCATCACGGTTATAAATGGAAAAAGGACTGAGCAGCATTTATGTGCCGAATGCGCCAGGGCTCAGGGCGTAAATGTATTTAAACTGCCTACGCTGTCAGACCTGCTGGCAGCGTATGCAAAACCTGTTACCGACGCCGTATGCGAGTGCGCGAGCGACATGGACGACTTTAAGCGTACTGGCCTGCTTGGATGCGAAGAATGTTACACTACTTTTAGGGACGATTTAATACCGATAATAAAGAGAGCCCAGGGTGGACGCACTGAACACAGAGGCCGTGTCCCAGGAAGGTCGGGTGTAAACAAACTGATGGAGATCAAGGACCTGCGAAACGAACTTGCGGAGGCGGTTGGTAAAGAAGAGTATGAGCGGGCGGCGGTTTTGAGGGATAGGATACGCGCTATTACGGAAGGCGGTGCGGCAAATGAATAATAATGATGTAATAATGAGCTGCCGTATACGGCTGGCGCGCAATATACACGGCATTCCATTTGTAGGCAAGTTCAGTCAGCAGCAGGCGGAGGAGGTAATCCAGTCCGTAAGCAAAGCGCTTGATGATGGAAATGGATACAACCTTTTACGGATGTCTGAGTTGACGCAAATGCAGCGGAGTCAGCTTGTTGAGCGCCATCTTTGCAGCGTGGAACTAACGAAAAGTCCCTATGGGGCTCTCCTTGTCGATGAAACGGAGAGAATTAGCATTATGTTAAACGAAGAGGATCATATACGCGTTCAGGCAATATTGAAGGGGCTGGACGTATCTCAGGCATATGAGCTTGCTTCAAGGGTGGACGTGCAGATAGAAAGCGGAATTGAATACGCCTTTGATTCTCAATTCGGATATCTAACGGCATGTCCTACAAACGTTGGAACCGGAATGAGAGCGTCAGCGATGGTGCACCTGGCGGGGTTGGCGATAACGGGCCAGGCGGAGGGCCTGCTTATGAATGTAACAAAGCTGGGCTGCGCGGTTAGGGGATTTTATGGAGAGGGGAGCGGGGCCCCTGGAAATATATATCAGATATCAAACCAGCATACGCTTGGTTTGACCGAGGAAGACATCATAAAGAGCTTAAACGACATAATCGGCCAAATAGCGGAACGTGAAATGGATATAAGGCAGGCTCTTTCGATGAAAAACGCGATTGAACTGTCCGACATCGCTAACAGGTCCGTCGGCGCGTGCCGCTATGCGAGAAAGTTATCATATGATGAAGCTATGCAGCATATTTCAAACTTGAAATTGGGCGCAAGCCTGGATTTGTCCCCAGTTCCATCGGATACCGCCGACGAGATGCTGATTAGTTGCCAGCCCGCATCACTGTGCATCAATGCCGGCCGCAGGCTTGGCGCTGAGGAAGAGATGGTTGCCCGCGCCGCCATGACTCGGGACATTTTAAAGGACTTTTAATTTCACCTTGAATACTGAGCGGCAAGGATGAGGAAAATCATATTAGATAGATGATAGATTCCGTTAAGGGACGAATAATGGTTAAAAAAACAACGGATAAGGAGGAGCTATGGGAATTTTCGACCGGTTTACCGAAGGTGCTAAAAAAGCGCTTGCACTTGCACAGGAAAGCGCAAAACAGCTTGGACACAATTATGTGGGAAGTGAGCACCTGCTGATGGGGCTAATAAGAGAGGGAGACGGGGCGGCTGCCAAGGCGTTGTATAGGTTTGGGGTAAGCGAAGCGGATGTTGCCGCGAAGTCGGAGGCCATAGTCGGCAGGGGAGACTACCACTTTACGGATAGTTTCGGCTCGACTCCCAGAACAAAGAAAATACTGGAGCTTAGCCTGTACGAGGCAAAACTTCATAAGAACAATTACATTGGCACCGAACACATACTGCTTGCAATGCTGAGTGAACAGGGGTGTGTTGCTGTGAGGATACTTTCCGAATTGGGTGTGGACTTGTCATCGCTAAAAAAGCAAATTGAACAGGGACTAAGCGGAGATCAGGCGGCGGAGCCCAAAAGCGAGACCGGAGCCCCGCAGGAAACACCGACACTCGACAGGTATTCTGCCGACATAACAAGGCTGGCGAGGAACGGAGAATTGGACCCTGTAATCGGCAGGTCTGAGGAAATACAGCGAATTATACAGATCCTCAGCCGCAGGACCAAGAACAACCCCGTACTCATAGGCGATCCGGGAGTGGGCAAGAGCGCGATAATAGAGGGCCTTGCTCAGAGAATAGTTGCCGGTGAAACCCCCGATTTGTTGAAGGACAAACGCGTCGTATCGCTCGACATAGCGGGAATGCTTGCCGGAACAAAGTACAGAGGCGAGTTTGAAGAGCGCATTAAGGCGGCTCTGGACGAGCTGAAGGCAAGCGGCAATACGATATTATTCATTGATGAACTCCATACCATAGTCGGAGCAGGCGCGTCGGAAGGCAGCGTCGACGCTTCAAACATTCTAAAGCCCGCCTTAGCAAGAGGCGAAATACAGGTTGTTGGCGCTACTACACCTGATGAATTCAGACGGTACATTGAAAAGGATGCGGCGCTTGAACGCAGGTTTCAACCCGTTTCCGTGGGCGAACCTACAAAGGAGCAGACACTGCAGATTTTGATGGGGCTCAGGGACAAATACGAGGCGCATCATAAAGCGAGGATAACGGACGATGCGCTTAAGGCCGCCGTTGAGTTGTCCGACAGATATATTCCAGACAGATTTCTGCCGGACAAGGCCATAGACCTTATGGACGAAGCGGCAAGCAGCGTAAGACTTAAGGCATACATTGCCCCTCCTGATATGAAGGAAATGGAATCCACCCTTGAATCGCTTCTTACAGAAAAGGAAGAGGCTGTCAACAATCAAAACTATGAACGGGCCGCTCATCTTAGGGACGAGGAACAGAAGCTGCGCGCTAAGATAGCCTCCTTAAGGGAAGACTGGGATAATACGCGCGAGCAGCGTGAAAGCACCGTTACTGAAGAGGATATCGCCCAGGTGGTAAACCTTTGGACTGGGATACCGGTAAAACAGCTGACGGAGGATGAGGGAACAAAGCTTTTGAGGCTTGAACAGGAGCTTCATAAGCGCGTTATTGGCCAGGATGAGGCGGTTGTAGCGGTATCAAGGGCGATTCGCAGGGCGCGCGCCGGACTTAAGGATCCTAAACGGCCCATTGGGTCATTCCTGTTCTTAGGACCGACCGGTGTAGGCAAAACGGAATTGTCACGCGCGCTGGCGGAAGCCATGTTCTCTGATGAAAACGCGATGATCCGCCTTGACATGTCCGAATATATGGAGCCGCATTCAGTGGCAAAGCTCATAGGCTCCCCGCCTGGGTATGTAGGCTATGACGATGGCGGACAGCTTACCGAGCGCGTAAGGCGAAGGCCGTACTGTGTTTTATTGCTCGACGAGATAGAGAAGGCCCACCCGGATGTATTTAACATTCTTCTTCAGGTGCTGGAGGACGGCCGGCTTACGGACTCTAAAGGCCGCACTGTAGACTTTCGCAATACGATAATTATCATGACTTCAAACCTCGGGGCGTCTAAGCTTATACAGAATAATACGGTTGGGTTCGGCCGCGATAGCAGGGAGTTTTCGTATGAGCGGATGAAGGACGTTATGATGTCCGAGCTTAAAAAGGCGTTTAGGCCCGAATTCCTTAATAGAATTGATGAGATTATAATATTCCATCCGCTTGAACAGGAGCAGACGGCCCAGATTGCAAAGCTGATGCTTGCTAATGTAATAGAAAGGCTTCGTGACAGAAATATTGAGCTTATAGTTACAGATGAAGCGGCGATGCATCTGGCAAAGGACGGTTTTGACATACAATATGGGGCAAGGCCGCTTCGAAGGGCGATTCAGCAGCAGCTGGAGGATAGTCTCAGCGAGGTTCTGCTGTCGGGCGAGATAAAGCTTGGCGATAAGGTAGAGGCATACTTGGATGAGGGCAAGCTTAAGTTCCGCGCCGTTAGGCAAAATGCGGCGGTTAACTAGCGATATAGGTGGTTTAACATGGATGTGACAAGGTTTGGGCTGGGGGTACGTTTTGACGCGCTGGGCACTATGCCGGACGATGGCGTAGCAAAACAGTTTTTTGAGGAAGTTTTTTCCGTGCTTACTGTTACAGATGTGAAGGGTTTGCATGTGTTCGGCGGTCTTTGCGATGAATGCAGGAGTGCGGGTCAAAACATATACACCATTGTATTCATGGGGGGCTCGCTTAAAGATATGCGGAATATCTTTAATAAGCTTGACAACGACGCGGGAGTTAATATGTACCTTGACTCCTCTCTGCCTTATATAGAGAACAACAGGATTGAAGGTATAACCGGCCTGACCTATTATGGGAAGGTTCAGGGCGACGGCCGGATGAGAGGCGGAGAAGCTCCCCTGTTTGGATTGGTTGTGCCCAAAAAGCACGGCAGGAAACGGCCGGTAGGAAAAGGCATTAAGATCATGCTTGCGCCGGATTCGTTTAAAGGCAATTTAAGCTCCATGGAGATCATCAAAAGGCTAACGGTTGCCGCCAGACGCAATTTTCCTGGAGTGAAGGTCGTTCCAGTTCCTATTGCTGACGGCGGTGAAGGCACCGTTGAGGCGCTTGTAACAGCCTGCAGCGGCACGTACCGGCGCATTGAAGCGACATCGCCCAACAATGAGAAAATAACCGCGGCTTACGGGGTTTTGCACGGAAAAACTGCGGTAATAGAAATGGCGCAGGCGTCTGGCCTGTCCGTTTCAGCCGGCAGACTGAACCCAATGAAGGCTACATCCTTTGGCACTGGTGAACTTATAAAGCGCGCGTTGGACGAAGGAATAAAGAATTTAATCATAGGTCTTGGCGGCAGCGCTACAAACGACGGCGGAATGGGCTGCGCGCGCGCGCTTGGAGTAAGGTTTCTTGACGCAGAGGGCAGGGAACTCTTAGGCGCTGGGGAGGATCTGGCTAAGGTGGCTGAAATTGATATGCGCTCGGTGCACCCGCGTGCTAAGGACGCGCGCTTTACCGTGATGTGTGATGTGGATAACCCTCTGACCGGAGAAAAAGGAGCTACATATGTTTATGGACCGCAGAAGGGAGCGGATGATGAACAACTGAGGCTATTGGAGGGGGGCATGTGCTCGTACGGCAGGCTTCTTAACAATTTAGCAAACAGGGACGTATCCTCCGCTGCGGGAGCTGGCGCCGCCGGAGGGATGGGGGCAATGCTGATGGCGCTTTTTAACGCGGGGCTTACGCCGGGCATTGACGCTATGCTTGAAGCTATTGATTTTGAAACGCTTTTAAACCGCGTTTCCCTGGTAATTACGGGCGAAGGTATGTTGGATTGCCAAACCGCGCGTCACGGCAAGGCGGTAGCAGGGATAATGAAACGCTGCGCCAAGCGAAAAATCCCGGTTGCCATTATTACGGGCGCCATGGGACGTGGGGCTGAAGAGATATATAATCTTGGAAACGCCGGAATAATGACGCTGATAAATGCTCCAATGTCAACTGAACAGGCAATGGAAAAGGGAACTGAGTTATTTGACGATGCTGCGGACAGGATGTTTCGGTTTATAAGGATGGGGAGGGACGTTGAAAAGTTGGGAGCGCCTAAAAGGCCGAAAAGGAGCGCCATATTTTAAGACGACCATGTTTTTTTAGCTTCCAAATACCCTAAAATTGTGAAGCAGCTCAAACGCGCTATACCAAGCCTGATTAATGGCTAAAGGGCGGGGAAGATCGGCAACAATATGGAGGCGCCGTTAATACTGCACTGAGAACCATAAATAAACCTTGTCTATATGGGTCAAATCATGCGCATATTGCTTTAAACGGCGAACCTGCATTTTATACGCGCTGGTTCGCCGTCTTTAGGGCTTACTCATCAGCCTGCGTTTGCCGATGAACCGTCTTCAGCCGAATGATTCTTTCTGTAATCCTCAACCGCGGCCTTTACCGCCTCTTCGGCGAGAACGGAACAGTGTATTTTAACGGGAGGGAGTCCTTCTAATGCTTCGACAACCGCCGAATTGGTAAGCTTAAGCGCTTCGTCCACGCTTTTGCCTTTAATCAGCTCGGTGGCCATGGAGGACGTGGCAATCGCCGCCCCGCATCCAAAGGTTTTAAACCCCACGTCTTCAATTATGCCGTCGTCGTTTACCTTTATAAACATCTGCATTATATCTCCGCATTTTGCGTTGCCTACCATACCAACGCCATTTGCCTCCTTTAGCTCCCCCATATTCCGGGGATTAGAAAAATGATCCATAACCTTATCGGTATACATACATATCCCTCCTCAATTATTGCTTGGTTATATATAATGGCGACATCGTCCTCAGCTTTGAAACTATACGGGGCAGTGTATCAAGAACATAATCCACTTCCTCATCCGTAGTCATACCGCTAAGGGTAAGGCGCAGTGAGCCGTGCGCTATTTCATGCGGTATGCCCATTGCCAGAAGAACGTGTGAGGGATCGAGCGAGCCAGAGGTGCAGGCTGAGCCGCTTGATGCGGCAATGCCGTTTATATCAAGCATTAGCAGTATTGCTTCACCCTCAATGTACTTTATGCTGAAATTCACATTTCCGGGAAGCCTCTTTGTAGGGTGGCCGTTCAGCTTAACCTCATCTATCCTTTTTGGTATTTCCGCGATAAGCCTGTCGCGCATCCCCTTGATTCTTACCATATCCCTATCCATATTTGACATTGCCAGTTCTATAGCGGTGCCAAGGCCGACTATCCCGGCCACATTCTCCGTACCTGCTCTGCGTCCGCGCTCATGCGCCCCTCCCACGATTACGGGGGTAATAGCTACGCCCTTACGCACATAGAGAGCGCCAACTCCCTTAGGGCCATGGAACTTGTGCGCCGAGAGGGAAAGCATGTCTATGTGCATTTCCTTTACGTCTATAGGCACATGTGTTACCGCCTGCACAGCGTCGGTGTGAAAAAGAATCTTTCGGTCGTGACATATTCGGCCTATCTCCTCAATAGGCATAATGGAGCCTACCTCATTGTTGGCAAACATTACGGTTACAAGAATTGTATCATCCCGTAATGCATCCTCTACCTGCTTTGGAGTTATCATTCCGTATTCGTCTACAGGCAGATATGTAATGTCGAATCCCTTGCGGGCCAACTCCTCGCAGGTATGGAGCACAGCATGGTGTTCAACGGTGGTCGTTATAATGTGCTTTCCTTTCTTTTCATTTTTAAAGGCGGCGCCTTTTATGGCAATATTATCCGCCTCCGTTCCGCTGCCGGTAAAGATAATTTCATCAAAGGCGGCATTTATTGCCTGGGCAACCTGCTCCCTTGCCTTATCAACGCCTTTTTTCGCATCCTGACCAAACGAGTGAACGCTGGAGGCATTGCCGTAAATATCCGTAAGATACGGCATCATGGCGTTGAGCACCTCGGAACTTAGCGCGGTAGTTGCCGCATTATCCATGTAGACCTTCATCATTTTTGTGTACGCTCCATCTGATTTTTATAGTCGTCCGCCATGTCCCTAAGAGTGGTGACGGATAATACTTCGTTTATTCTGTTTTGAAGCTTAAGCCATAATGGACGTGCCGAACAGCTGCAGGCATTTTTGCACTTAATCCTCCCTATGCTCACACAGTCGGCTATAGTCGTTTCCTCCAGAACATTCAGAACGTCAAATACGCTTATCTCTTCAGGTGAGCGCGACAGGATATAACCGCCTTGAGCGCCTCTTGTGGCGGTTACAAGACCGGATTTACGCAAAGAGGCTATTATCCTTTCAAGATATGCCTCGCTGATCTCCTGCTGCTGTGCCAGTGACGCGGTACTTATCAAAACCCCTTGTCCATACGCAAGGGCAAGGTCGACCATTGCTTTGAGACCATAGCGTCCTCGCGTGGAAAGCTTCATTGGATTAACCCTCCCATCAATTCCTACTAGTTTGGTCGGAATTATTTTAGCATATGCATTCCGCTTTGTAAATAGAATGTGACTAGTTAAGTCATGATATGTTTTTTCATCATTAGCAAAATTTTGAAAACATGATTATACAAATCATTTACATAGCAGATGGACGATGATATAATTCAATTTATATTACCATGCCATGGAGGTGTTTTTAGTGGAAAAACGACCATACATTTCGTGGGAGCTGGCTGAAAGCTTCCTTATTGATGCATTCACAGCAGTCGGCGTTCCGGAGGCTGATGCGAGGATATGTACAGATGTGATTCTGGAAAGCGACAGGCGGGGGATTGAAAGCCATGGCCTGAATCGGTTTAAGCCCATATATATTGATAGAATAAACGCAGGAATATTAAATCCTGTTACTGAAATTGAAATAGTAAGGGAAACTCCGACCACTCTGGTGATTGACGGCCATGACGGCATGGGCATGGTAACTGCGCATAAAGCAATGGATATGGCTATTGATAAGGCGAAGGCGCTTGGTATGGGTATGGCGGCAGTCCGCAATTCCTCACATTACGGCATTGCCGGATACTATGTAACTATGGCCACAAAGGCGGGGCTTATAGGAATTACGGGGACAAATGCGCGTCCTTCGATAGCTCCGACATATGGTGTGGAAAATATGCTTGGAACCAATCCGATAACATTTGGATTGCCGACCGACGAGGATTTCCCATTCGCTCTAGACTGCGCCACGTCTATTACTCAGCGCGCAACAATAGAATACTTTGCGCGTCAGGGACTTGATACCCCGAAGGGAATGGTTATGGATTTGCAAGGCAATCCCATGACGGACAGCAACAAAATATTAGAGGCCCTGAGCGTGGGCGAAGCTGTTCTGGCCCCCCTTGGAGGACAGGGCGAGAATCTGGCGGGATATAAGGGGTACGGTTACGCCACAGTGGTTGAAATCCTATGCGCCGCGCTGCAGGCCGGAAGCTACATGAGGATGCTTAATGGTCTGCAGGACGGAAAGAGGGTTCCTTATCATTTGGGGCATTTCTTTATAGCGATAGATCCTGATGCGTTCATGGGACGCGAGACATTCAAGAAAATCTGCGGCGATATCCTCAGAGAGCTGAGGGCCTCAAAAAAAGCGCCAGGGCATGACCGCATATATACGGCTGGAGAGAAGGAGTATATCGCGTGGCTTGACAGAAAGGATAAGGGGGTCCCCGTTGGCTCCGGTGTGCAGAAGGAATTGATCGAGATCAGGGATATGTTCAAACTGAATTATGTATTCCCATTTGAGAACTAGTCTGGTTAACTTCGCGGGGCTGTATTGCTAACGGCCCCGTTTCTTAACTTCGCTGTCTTTATTCCTGTTCTTTTCGCCCGATATAAGCTGTATAATCGCCAGGCCCAGCAAAAATATTCCAAATATTCTTTTAAGCCATTCCGATGAAACAACCATGGCGAGCATTGAACCTCCAACAGCTCCTATAATCCCTGCAATGATTATAGGTATGCAATCCTTGAAGTCTATGCGTCCCTCCTTGCGGTGGATAAAAATTGCCGCTAGAGCAGCAGGTAAAAACGAGATCATATTTATACCCTGAGCCGCATGTTGGTCAATAGAGACGAGTAGGGTTAGAATGGGTATCAGAACCGTTCCGCCGCCCATTCCCATTCCTGCCGCAACTCCGGAGATAAGCCCGCCAACTATGCACAATAATTCGGCCATACATTAACCTCCAAATATCATCCATAAGGCGGCGACAAGCATTAATATGGAAAAAATCCGGTTAAGCCATAGCTTGCTTAGCTTCCCGAGCAGTTTAGCCCCAAGCAATCCTCCGATAAAAAAGGCTGGGGTTGTCCACGGAAGCATGTCCCACTGTATTGCGTTATTGAACAGATAAACCGCTATGCTGACTACGGTCAAAGGCAGCATGATACAGATTGCGGTTGCATGCGCTTTTTGCGCCGGCATTTTACATAGCTTATTTAGAGTCAGCACAGCAACCATGCCTCCTCCGGCTCCAAAAAGGCCGTTGCACAGCCCTGTAATTACGCCGGCGGTTATACTAATCAGCTTTCGGGGTCTGTTTTCAGTAGTGTTTTTGTCCATTTTATGAGTTTGCTCAAAGAAAAATTGTTTAATTCAAATTATGCAAATGAAGTAGCGGGAAAGGGCCGGCAGAGACCGGCCGTATTTTGGCGGCAACCTTGGAATGCAACTAAAATTGCGCACGATCACACGCAAGGATGGCTGTGCATACCTGGTTTCAAGTAAAAAACGGGCCTTTAAAGCCCGTTTTTTCACTTGAGCCATTAGTTCCTCTATTCTTCTGAGTTCATTGATATGTGCATATCAATAATCTCTTCCTTTGTAAGCAGGCTGAAAGTAGCCAAATAATCCTGTGTAAAATCCACGGTTACCTTATTCCCTTCAACACGGGGATTTTGGTACAGTCCGGATGCAACAATGGTTGTGGCATACGTTTGCGCCAGGTCCTCGGTCTTGAGCGTTGTTACAAGATCGGCTGATTTAAGGGTATCGCCGTCATAATAATATGTAAACAGTTGAACGGTATCATTTAGCGTTATTGATATTACGGCGTTACCGTCAATTATTTCAGCATCAATTTTTTCAACCGGTTCCTCCGTTGGCATAGCTCCCGGGGAATCGGGGACGTCGGGGGACGAAGCGTCGGGCGAACCCTCGATTGCTGGGGAAGCCGAGGGAGCGGGGCTGTCTTTCAAAGTGTTGTTATCCTTGCCGCAGGCGGTAAGGGATAGCACAAAAATAGTTATAAGTACTATGGATAAGATCTTTTTCACTTTAACTTGTCCTCCTATAAAAGATATAAGCGCGGTTGAGATAAAGCCGCCATATCTATTTTGCCTAATCATAAGCTATTCGATTATATCAGATTCCAACGGACAATAACAGTATTATTTACTGTATAAAAACAATGCTGTTTGACAACTGATACACATATAAGCCCGAATTTCACTGCGGGCTTATACAACCGTATACAGATATAATGAGGTTTAGCCTCTTAACGTAGTGCCGGCTCTGCCGTTTAGCGCGTCAACAGCCTTATCAAGTGATGTAATGATTGCGCGTCTGCCATTTTTGCTGAGTATGAATTTAAGAGCGGCTTCGATCTTTGGCAGCATTGAACCAGGCGCGAAATGCCCCTCCGAGATATATTTCCGCGCCGTATTGGCATCCAGTTCTGAAATCTCCAGCTGATCAGGCTTACCATAGTTTATACATACCTTTTCAATGGCCGTAAGTATCATAAGCGTATCGGCGTCCAGGTCTTCCGCAAGCTTTTCAGACGCAAGATCCTTATCAATTACCGCGGCTACGCCCTCTAGTTCCCCGTTGGCATTTCTTATCACAGGTATTCCGCCGCCTCCAACAGTTATGACAAGAAACCCATTATCAGCAAGGCATTCCACTGCCTTAAGCTCAACTATTTCAACCGGAAGGGGAGACGCTACCACCCTGCGCCATCCGCGTCCGGAATCCTCCTTCATGGTATAGCCCTTATGAGAAGCTATTTCCATTGCCTCAGATTCGCTGTAAAAAGGCCCTATAGGTTTTGACGGATTTTTAAATTTTGGATCGTCTTTATCGACTACAACCTGTGTCACAACTGTGACAACCTGGGTGTTGTTATTCCTCTTTTTTAGCACCTTTGACAAACCCTGCTGAATATGATATCCGATCATGCCTTGACTCATCGCACCGCATACGTCAAAGGGCATCGAAGGGGTCTTTTCGCTGTCCGCGGCTTCGTTTTGCATGACAATTCGGCCAACCTGCGGACCATTTCCGTGAGAAAGTATAACTTCATATCCAGACTCGATCAAATCCGCGATATATTCCGAGGTATGCTCAATGACTTTAAGCTGAGCGTCGGCAGTAGCGGGGCGCCCGGTTTCCTGAAGAGCGTTGCCGCCAAGAGCGATTACAAGCTTTTTCACATGTCTACTCCTTATTCATTAAATACTATTGAAAGATACTTATGAATTATATTTGCACGCCTGAGCGATTGTCAATGCCGCCATGAATTATATATATCCATTGCCACAACGCTTGCAAGGGCAAGGCCAGCAGCTGCCGGTACAAATGATATGCTTCCGGGAGCGCGGCTCCGTTCACCGTTGGGGAGGATTGGGACAAGCGGTTTCTCGATTGAATACACAACCTTTAATGATTTTATGCCCTTACGGCGCATTTCTTGACGCATCGTCCTGGCAAGGGGGCATCCTTCGGTATCGAATATATCGCCAATTCTTATCTTTGTCGGATCAAGCCGGTTCCCCGCGCCCATGCAGCTTACGGCCGGCACATCTCTAAGCATTGATTCATGGATAATGGATGTCTTAGCGGATATGGTGTCAATGGCATCTACGATATAGTCCGCTGTTATAGGCAGCATTTCGGAAACATTATCCTCTGTAATAAAGGTAGGGGATATTGATACCTCACAGTCAGATATATCCTCAATCCTGCGTTTCATGGCCTCTACCTTTGGCATATTGACTGTTGACTTTGCAGCCACCAACTGGCGGTTGAGATTGCTCGGTTGAACCAAATCGTGATCAATAAGGTGGAGCTTTCCTATCCCGCAGCGGGCCAGGGCCTCTGCGCAGTGCCCTCCTACTCCTCCCAGTCCGCATATGACGACCGACTTTCCTGAAAAAAGGGCTTCCGCTTCAACGCCTAGAAGCATTGCGGTTCTTACGAAACTTTCATTCATTGAGTACTATTCCTTTTTTGCCATGATAGTGTCAATTAAAAGAGCAAGCATGAATCCGGCGGACAAAAGCAATCCCGCTATAAACCCATTGGGGAATATTAACAGCATTGACATAACGAGAAAGCCAAGTATAGCGTAATAGGCATATCCATGATATTTCTCCAGCATTTTTCGAACGAATAGAATAAGAATCAGAGCAACGGCCGCAAATCCCAGGGCTGTAAACAACAAATGCACTATGGCTCCGCCCCACTCAGCCGCGGCCGCTTGGTTACCGGAAATGGCGGAAAATATTAGTGAAACGCTGGTTGATGTATTGACGCATGAAAGAAACGGCTTATATAAGCCCAAAAATATCAGAATAAATGATGTGCTTATTCCAGGGATTACTGTGCCAACCGCGAGAATCCCTCCAATAATCATTGCAGTCAAATAGTTGAATGGCAAAGCCTCAGTGCCTGTTAGCGAGCGTTCGGTCAGAGAAAGCAGACCGATAAAAGCGGCTCCGATCAGGGCGAAAAAAATATATTTCTTTTTAAAGCCTCCCTGGGAGTTGGCTTCTTTGATAAGAGAAGGTATTCCCCCAGCAACCAGACCAAAAAAGAGACACATAACGGGTATCTCATAGTTTTCAAGAGCCCACTCTACAGCGTTACTCATTGACAATAGACCAACAGCGCCGCCGATAACCAGCGGAAACAAGAATAAAAAGCTTTTCTTTGGGGACTTGAAGAATCCCCCGATAGCATCCAGCATGGGTTTATATAAGCCCATGGATACGGCCAGAATCCCTCCGCTGACTCCGGGGATTATACCGCCTATGCCTATAACCAGTCCGGCAAGCATACGCTTTATGAAATTCTTAATCTTACCGTTCATTATAGCCCCCAAAAAATCCAATATAAAAATTATAGCATAAGCCGACGTGGGGGATATGAAGCTGTTGTAATATATTTTTTTGCATAAATTTTAGTATTGATTTAACGCTGGGTTTAAGTTATTATAATTAAGGCTTTGTGGAATGAAGACAAACATATAAAGCATCATGGAGAGATGGCTGAGCTGGTCTAAGGCGCACGACTGGAAATCGTGTGTACCCCTTAAAGGTACCGAGGGTTCGAATCCCTCTCTCTCCGCCATTTTTATTAAAACCTGTCGAAAAAGCTGAAATTGCTTTATCGGCAGGTTTTTGATATAGTCAGGAATATGAATAGTCTTTATATTTTGTACGTTTGAGGGAGATAAAGATGTCTGAAAAGTTGAAACAAAAATTAATTATCATAACCGGTTCACGATGTGTAGGAAAAACCGCTGTGGCAGAACGCCTTTTTGAATCATACGAAAACAGTGCGTATTTTGATGGTGATTGGGCATGGCGCGTCAACCCGTTTTTGATTGCTGACCTACGATTGCGCAATGGAGACAAAACCATGTCTTTTGCGCTGTCAACATATTTAAATTAAAATTTTGACTATGTTATTTTTTCCTGCGTGGCAGTGATAGGCGAAGACATTCGAAAGGCCATTTTGAAGGATATTACCGCCAAAGATTACATAACCATAGCATTCACATTGAAATGTTCCGAAGAAACGTTAACTCAGCGGCATAAAAAACGCGGTGACTTTAACGAATTATTCTTTCAGTGGTTAAGAATGGACTCCCATCCGGACGATTATGTAATCAATACTGACCACAAAACCATTTCACAAATTGTTGATGAGATGAAAAGCATTATAAACTAAATGACCAGGCAGCGTGGAAAGTAAGCATTGCACCAACTCCTACGGCGAATGGGGAAGGCGCATCAGCCTGTTGTGGTCAATCCACAGTCTTTATTTCTGTCACACCTATTTTTTAGTAGATCACAAAATGGACAAATCCTTGATATTGATATGCGCCCCTTAGGTGCACAGGTAATGGACAGCTGATCATTAAACATATAATTATCCTGAATTGCTTATTATAACAGCTTCTTTTCATTTTAGGGGTGGACAATCAAAAAAATGGGATGTATAATCTTATCCGACAACTGAATTATGGTTCCAGCTTTTGCTGGATTAAAAGGGAAGCCGGTGCGAATCCGGCACAACAGCCATTACTGTATTTGACTACGCAGCAGACAGGCGGTCTTGCCGCAGCCATTGGAGCAAAGCTCTGAGAAGGCGTTTGCTGAGGATATTTTTATCCGAGTCATGAGTCAGGATACCTGCCTTTTTCAGTAAATTGCAAGGCTATTATAGGCTTTGCTACACTTTTGGGCAATGGGAAGTGTATTATAGTGTTATTCTATTTGTTTAGAGTGTTCCTATTAATACAAGCAGCGCTTCTCATACCGTGGAAGCGCTGTTTTTGCAATGCCTAAAACCATTGCATCGGTCTGTTGCTTCGGGAAAAGTGAAGTAAAAAACTGTTAGGAGGACAATCAAATGAACAAATTGAAACTGCATATGTCAGTAACGGCCTTTTTGCTTGCACTGGTAATGGTATTCAGCTTTATGCCGGTATCGCGCACATCGGCCGAAGGTGAAGCTACTATAGTGACGACCCTTGTTGACGGCATGGAACAACGGGGGAGCAGAAAGACCTTTGATGTTTGGGCGCGAGATGAAGAGGGAAACAAGGTTTCATCATCCGTAACGCTTAACGGAGAGCCTGTTTCAGCAACATGGGATGATGTTGAAAAAACGAGCTATACGCTTAACTTCAGTATAGAGGGCGAAAACCTGGTTATTGTGGCGGCGGGCAGATCAAGCGTTTCATATACCATCAACTATATAAAAGCCGAGCCAGGCGATGTTATAGGCCAGGCGGCCTGGAGCATTGAGGCGCTGACAATAGGCTGCGGCTATGTAGTCGAGCCTGTACGATTCGACGTTATAGAAGGCGAAACGGCCGCGCAGGCGCTGATAAGGCTGCTTGACGAAAATGGCTATGCCTGCAGCTACAGCGGAAGCCCGACGAACGGTTTCTACCTTCAGCAGATACAGGGATTCCAAAGTTCGGACAATATTCCGGATTTTCTCCGTGTTCATTTGGAGGATAACGGATTCAATATCTATGATGAGGGCGAGATAGACGAATTGGGAGAGTTTTATTATACGTCCGGTTCAGGCTGGATGTATACGGTAAACAACGTGTTCCCAAACGTTGGCTTTGCCGATTCTTATCTATCCGACGGCGATGTAGTGCGCGTGCAATTCACGCTTGCATACGGACAGGACATAGGCGGAATGGCAGCCATGGGCGGCGGCTGGGGAAGCGACTTTTATGAAGTGCCGGACAAAGATAACCTGCTGTCTCTCATTGCCGAGATTAAGTCGTTCAACGATCTTACTATGACGTCGGAAATTACAGCCGCTTTTGACGCTGCGATGAGCCTTGCCATGGAGCTAAATCCAGATATAGCAACTCAGGAAGCGGTTGATAACGCGCATTCTGATCTGAACGCATCGATAAACCATACGGTTATCTTTGAAGACGGTTTTGGCGGGGTGCTTTCAAATTCGCAGGTAAGGCACGGTCTGCCCGCATATGCGCCGCCTGTGCCTGAACGTGAGGGACATACGTTCAGCGGCTGGGATACCGATTTTTCACGCGTTATAAGCGATATGACGGTTAAGGCGGTATGGGATTCGGACATGCATACCGTAAGGTTTGAGGATGGATTTGGAAATCTAATAGATGAAGTCCAGGTAAGTCAGGGAGGGACCGCTGTACCTCCGGCAGTTCCTGATATTGACGGTTATGTCTTTGCTGGATGGGATAAGCCGCTTGGTAATATCACCGAAGACATTACGATATATGCCCTATGGACAGCTCCGCTGACCGGTATAGAGATTGATGCGTCGGTGTATATCAGCATAGGAGGATCGCATCAGCTTACCGTTACATATGTCCCCGAGTTCACCGATGATGATAGGACCATAGTCTGGACCAGCGATAGTGAAAGCGTAGCTACGGTATCGGGTACCGGACTGGTTACAGCGATAGGCAGCGGCACAGCCATCATAACCGCATTGTGCGGAGATGTTTCCGCGCAATGCAGAGTAACGGTGGGGCCTGAGCTTAATATCAATGAAATACGCTTGACCGATGATACAAGCGGCGTCACGGTCATCGCCCCAGCGGGCACTATACCCGAGAATACGACGCTTGCTGTTGAAATAGTAAACAATGAAAGCGAACTCTATAATTCTATAAAAACATTGCTTGGATCGGATTACGAAAGGTTTGAAGCGTATGATATCAAGCTTTTCTGCAACGGGGAGGGGGTTGACCCGTATGGAACCATACAGGTAAAGCTCCCAATTCCAAAGGGTTATGATGAAACAAGAACGGACGTAATTAGAATAGAGAATTCTTCATACAGCGTTATAGAAGCCGATGCGGAGGACGGCTATGCATTGATAGGCACAGAAAGCCTTGGCGTGTACTCGGTGGCCGTTAAAGCTGACTCAGCCAATCCGCCAAAGGCAGGCGGAAGCAGCTCGCTAATTTGGGCGGCAGCTTTTATCCTGATTGGCGCTTTATTAGCGATTAGCGCAGAGCGCAAGGTAAGCAGCGTTAAATAAAATTATTTTGAAGGCGGGTGATACCATGTACAGGCGCTATAGGCCAATAGTTTCATACATATTGATTCTTTTTGCTTTGTTGACGGCAGTATTTTCGACTTCGATAGCAAACGCGGCGAAGGATTATAGCAGCAGTGAGATTCTTGCCATTGCCAGGGATTTAGTAAACTGGAAGAAGGCGGATAACGGCTCGTCTCCGGACGGTTATCTTATGAACTCAAGATATCTTCAGCTGGCAGGGTCAACCGCCGGAGATTGGTATCAGATTGGGATGTCACGGCTTGGCATGCCGGACAATTACAGCGGATATCTGGCTGTAATAAAGGAAGCCGTGCAAGACCGATACAAGACGCCTAATAAGCTGGACAGAATAAAGGCGACGGAATGGCACCGAATCTCCCTGTCAATTCTAGCGTGCGGGGGGGATCCAACCAACTTTGGGGTGGATCCCAATGGCGACGCTATCAACCTCACCGCGGATGGAACATACAATCGGGGCTTTACAGCCTCATTAGGCAGGCAGGGCATTAACGGCTGGATATGGGGCCTTATTGCCCTTGATGCCAAGCATTACAGCATACCGGACGGCAGCTATTACAGCCGAGCCGATATTATCAAAGAGATACTTAAGCTTCAGTTATCCGACGGGGGATTTGCGCTTACAGGCCGTAGCGCTGATCCAGATATCACCGCTATGGCCATACAGTCTCTGGCGCCATATTATAAGAGTGGATCATCCTATACCTACGCATTGACCAGACAGAATGGGCAGACGGTTACTAAAACGGTTAAACAGGCGGTAAACGAGGCGTTGAGCTGCCTATCAGATATGCAGCTTGACACGGGCGATTACATCAGTTGGGGTACACAGAACGTGGAGAGTACCGCACAGGTATTGATCGCCCTATGCTGCTTGGGTATCAACCCGCAGGCGGACAACCGGTTTATAAAAAACGGGAATACGCTTGTAGACGGAATCATGCGGTATAGATTATCAAACGGCGCGTTTACGCACAGCTTTAACAATGATCCCAATAATCCGGGCGCGCAGCCGGGTAAGCCCAACAGTATGGCGGGAGAGCAGGTTCTATTGAGCCTTGCCGCGCTTTACCGTCAGATGAACGGAAAGCCTACGCTTTATGATTTCGGGTCCTATTCGGATGGAGGCAGCTCCGGTGGTACAGGCACGCCCAAGCTGACTCCTTCACCCACAAACGCGCCTCCTATAAACAACTTGAAAACGCCGGAACCTAATGCTGGGCAAACCCTTGCGCCCGACGACGGGCGATTGCCGAACCCGACGCGGGAGCCATCCGTTTTTTTCGAACAGGGTAACGAGAGCGTCAATCAACATGGCTTATTTAATGGGGGAGGGCAATCGGAGGGCTCATCGCTGGACCCTGTGCTGCTCAGCTTTTCCGCAACGGACATGCAGGCTGTAAACGCGCTTCCCAAAAGCCTGACTACAGAACATTATGTTGACGTAATAACGCTTTTATACAAGCTGGAAAACTGTGAACATTTTGAGGGTATGGATGAATACATTAGAAAACTTCAATCGGCAAAGGCGGCAATACTTGACATACAGGCTGAAATAGATAGCCTAAACGCCGACATACTGGAATATATGTATCCGTTTGAGGACATCACGCTTAAGAACAAAGTGACGGTTGACCAGATAGTATTGAGATATGAAGCCTTAAGCGAATATGACCGCGCTCAAATAGACCGGTATGAAGATGTAATTAAAACGAAAACCAAGCTGGATAACCAGGTCCGAGCAATCGCCATAGGGTGTGTTTTGCTCCTGGTTGGAGCCGGTGCCGCTGTATTAGTGGGTTTAAATATAAAAAAGCGCAGAAATAAGCGTGGCAATGAAATGACTGAGCTCGCGGCCATATATAAGGACGAATGAACAATATACATTCTTCACCGGAAGCTATGAATATAAATAATAGCAAGGGGGTCTTACGGATATGAAAAAGGACGTCCTAGCTCTATTTTTAGTAATATTGATAATCGCGGTTTTAATAAAGGGTACGAACTTTCAGTCGGTGGAGGAATACTACCTGACGAATATCGACGATATAACCAAAGATAGCGAAACCGTATTTATAAGTATTGACTGCAGCACAATCTTGGATAACTGGGATGATCTTTGGCCGGAGCTTAAGACCGAGGATTTTGTGCCCAGGGACGGAGAAATCCTTGGGATGACCGAGTATGTACTGCGTCCTGGGGATACGGTGTTTGACATACTGGAACGAGCCGTCAGGTACAATCGAATCCAGATGGAATATCAGGGTGCGGATTTAAACTCGTATGGCAGCGTTTATGTTCAGGGCATAAATTATCTTTATGAATTTTCCTGCGGTCCGCTGTCCGGCTGGATGTATAAGGTTAACGAGGTCTTTCCTAATTACGGAAGCTCAAAATATGAATTGGAAGACGGTGATGTAATTTCATGGGTATATACGTGCGACCTGGGACGCGATGTAGGGTGTGAGTGGCTGGATGGACAGCCTTAACGATGTATTTAGGAGGATGCGGTGAGGTCTTTTTCTAACGTTCATCCTGTTGTATTGATAATCTTCTTTTTATCGGTGCTGTTGATATCCATGTTTACGTGGCATCCGATATTGTTGCTGACCGCCTTAGCCAGCGGAATATGTTTTTCCATTCTTTTGGGGCGGGGGCATAATATAGGCAGAAATATTGCCTTTTATCTGCCTATGTTTATATTAATAGCTGTGACAAACCCGTTGTTTTCACATAATGGCGAAACCCCGCTCTTTTTCATGAATGGAAACGCGGTAACCTGGGAGGCGATAGTATATGGCATTGCTATTGCAGTTATGCTTGTAGCTGTCATGCTTTGGTGCAAATGTTATACGATCATAATGACAAGCGATAAGTTCCTGTATCTGTTTGGAAGCATAATACCCAAAATAGCGCTGATACTGTCCATAGCGATACGGTTTATACCACAGTTTAAAGATCAAATAAGGCGTGTAAATTATGCGCAGAAGGCTATGGGACTGTATACAAGCGACAGCTATTTGGATAAATTGAGAAGCGCGCTCAGGGTTTTCTCGGTTATGATAACATGGTCGTTGGAAAGCTCGGTAGAAACGGGCAACTGCATGAAAGCGCGGGGCTATGGATTAAAAGGACGGACGCACTTTTCGCTGTTTCAATTCGGCAGGAATGACGGAATCCTGTTAACATACTGTATTGTGTGCATAGTGACCGCGCTGTTGGGAGTTGCGTTAAAGTGCATACCCTTTTACTTTTATCCGAGAATAAGCGGGATAACTTCTACTCTGCCTGCCATCCTTACATATTCCTCATTTTTTGCCATGGCGTTCATGCCATGCGCGTACGAACTTAAGGAGAACCTAAAGTGGAAATATTACGTATTGAAAATTTAAACTTTGCCTACCCCAACAGTGATAAAAAGGCGCTGGATGATATCTCGTTTTCCGTTAACGAGGGCGATTTTATCGTCGTATGCGGTCGGTCGGGCTGTGGCAAAACTACCCTGCTAAAAGCTATAAAAAGGGAAATGACGCCACATGGAGCTATGGATGGGCGGATTGTTTATAATGGGGTGTCGCTTGATAAACTTGACGCCCGCACCGCGGCAAAGGATATCGGTTATGTGGTTCAAAAGCCGGAGGGCCAGATCATAACGGACAAGGTCTGGCATGAGCTTGCGTTCGGGCTGGAAAGCCTGGGGTTGTCAACTCCGGTAATACGAAGGCGTGTTGGAGAGATGGCTAACTATTTCGGTATTCATCATTGGTTCAGGGAGGATACAAAAACGCTCTCAGGCGGGCAAAAGCAAATACTGAACCTAGCGTCGGTTATGGCAATGCAGCCGCAAATACTGCTGTTGGACGAGCCTACGTCCCAGCTAGACCCTATTGCGGCGTCGGAGTTTATAAGCACCCTTTATAAACTCAACAGAGAACTTGGACTTACTATAATTATAGTAGAGCACCGCTTGGAGGAGGTCTTCCCCATAGCTGACAAGGTCATGGTTATGGATGAATCCAGGATATCGGTGTTTGCTCCCCCGCGGTCGGTATGGAGAAACCTTACCTGCATCAACAAAGACCATCCAATGATTGAGGCGCTGCCAAGCGCTGTTCGTATATACAGCAAACTGGATGGACATGGAGCGGACGAAGAATGCCCATTAACGGTTAAAGAGGGCCGTCAGTTTATAAATAATAATTACGATGAGAGAACAACAGAAAAGCCAAAGCAGCCGGCCGAAAAAAGGAATGAGGTTGTTTTGCTGAAAAATGTGTGGTTTCGGTATGAAAGAGATCTGCCCGACATATTGCGTGGGGTTTCATTAAAGCTATTTGAGGGGGAAATCTACTGCCTATTAGGGGGCAATGGAACGGGAAAGACTACCACCTTAAACGTTGCGTCCGGCCTTATGAAAGCTTATAGAGGGAAAGTTGAAATAAGGGGAAAGGCAATACAGAAATATAGTAAAAAAGAGCTCTACAGGAGCAATGTCGCATTGCTGCCCCAAGATACCCAAACGGTTTTTCTAAAGAGCACCGTATCGGAGGACTATGAGGAAATAACCAAAACTCTATGCTATGATAAGCAGAAAACCAAACGAGTGATCGATGAGATATCGCAAAAATTAAACATTGGGCATCTTATGGCCAAGCATCCGTATGATCTGAGCGGCGGCGAACAACAAAAGTGCGCCCTGGGGAAAATGCTGCTGCTTCAGCCCAAGATCCTAATGCTGGATGAGCCAACCAAGGGTTTGGACCCGTTTACTAAGAATGCTTTAATATCCACCTTAAAAGAGCTTAAAGGGCAGGGGTTAACCTTGTTTTTGGTTACCCACGACGTGGAGTTTGCGTGTAAAATAGCGGACCGATGCGCACTGTTTTTTGATGGGGAGGTAATATCCGAGGATATTCCAAGTTTATTTTTCGCGGAAAATAATTTTTATACCACCGCCGCTAACCGAATGGCAAGGCGCAGGTTTCCATATTCCGTAACGGTTGAGGATGTAATAGAGCAATGCATGAGCCATAAAAAAGAAAAGGCAGGCATATGAAAAGAAATTTTAAATATTTTATTGTCTTTCTTATTGTTCCTATTGTGTTGGCCATCGGTGTTGTGTTATTCTATGACAGACAATACGCTTTGATATCGCTGGCGATCGCTTTGCTTTCATGCTTACTGTTTTTTTTCAGGTTTGAGCATAAAACGCACAGCAGCAGGGAATTGATAGCGATCGCGGCTATGGTAGCGCTATCCTCAGCCGGACGATTTATCTTTGCCATGGTTCCAGGGTTTAAACCGGTTACGGCAATAGTTGTAATATCAGCTATATACTTTGGTTCAGAATCCGGGTTCTTGGTTGGCTCTCTGTCTGCGGTGGTCTCAAATATGTATTTTGGGCAGGGTCCGTGGACTCCATTCCAGATGTTTTCCTGGGGTATCATAGGTTTTATAGCCGGCCTTCTAGCGGGCCATCTTAAAAATAGCAGGATGCTCACGGCCGCTTATGGGGCGGTATCCGGCATACTGTTTTCTATAATTATGGATATATGGACAGTAATATGGTGGGATGGCAGCTTTAATTCAAACAGGTATTTGGGAGCGATAATAAGCTCTATCCCATTTATGGCAGTTTATGTTGTTTCAAACGCTCTTTTTATATTTATATTGTATAAACCTATAGGCAGAAAACTTGAAAGACTAAAGATAAAGTATGGAATTGGAGGATAGCCTAAAGGGGACTAATCCCCCTTAGGGCTGTCAAAAAACCTGGGGTTGTCAAGGGGCGCGGTCCTTGACTTTTTCATCTGGTTCTGACTACATGCGCGTAAGAGCCGGATGAAAACCGTTAGGTTTTCGTTCTTTAGTGGGTTTTGTCTCCGGCGGCTTAGAACCTTTTTTGCACAACATGCAACACGGGAGCTTAAAACCGCAGTTGCATAAATATGCATAAAGGCATCGTAAAGACCATCTATAAAGCTTTTTGTCCTCCCTGCTTAAAAACCACGAAACCGCGCAAGTTAAAAGTGGCTATAAACGTTCTGACCGTCCTAAAAATCGACAAAATATAATGCTTGCTTATCTGGTGTCATAGTGTATAATACTAAATATAACCCATGTATATAGTCAGATTGGTAGTAAAATAGCATGTCCTCGGAGGTGAGAAATGAAAAGAAGAATTTTGAAGCTTATATGTGTTCTGATGTGTATTCTTATGCTTATAAGCGGCCATGTCTGGGCTTTAGATTCAGGCAAAGAAGCGGCTGGCAACAAGATCACGCGCGTTGAAGAACTAATTGGCGAACGCACCGCCAATTCAAAGACCTACCTTATGTCCGACGGCTCGTACGAAGCCTCCGTTTACGCGGCGGACGTCCATTACGTAAGCCAGGCCGGAGCATATGAGGATATTGACAACAGCATCATTCCCTACCAAAAGAGCATTGACAATAACTCATACGCATATAAGAACAGCGCCAACCGGTTCACCGTACGCTTTGGAGGGCAAAGCGCCTACCCTGTGCGAATAGAATATGAAAGCTATTCGCTGTCGCTAAGGCCGTCCGGCATGCGGGCCGCGGAAGGAACGCTGTTTGGCGATTATAAGTACCGCAGCGCGGTGAGGGGAATGGCCGCACCTAAGAGCAGCATTGTATATGAGGAAGTCTATCCCAACGTGGACATACTCTATGAGGTCCGCGACAATGGCTTTAAAGAGTTCATCATAATAAAGGATGAAATAGGGTCAAACGAGTTCTATTTCGACATTGCGTTCGATGGCGTAGAAGCGTTTGAGCATGAGGGGCAGGTTTACTTTGCCGACAGTGAGGACGAAACCAACAAGGTGTTTGTGGTAAACGAGCTGTTCGCGCTTGACGCCGCCGGAGCCTACACGGACGATGTGCGGGTATCCTATATAAGCAACGGCGCGGCGCCAAGGCTAAGGGTAACGGTGGACAGCGCTTTCCTCACGGATGAGAGCAGGGAATACCCAATAGTGGTCGACCCTTCGGTTATGGTGACTGGGGCCAACAACATAGCGGACTCGTTCGTGCGCCAGGGCTCGCCGTCCACGAACTACAAATATGATGAAAAGCTGTTTGCCGGCAAGAGCCCGTCAAACGGCCTGCAAAGGACGTATATCAAGTTTACCCTGCCAGGCAATATACCAGAAGATAACGTTACCAGCGCAAAGATAAGGATTAAACGCTACGGCGGCTCCCTCACCGGAATCAAGGCTTACAGGGCGACGTCAAGCTGGTCGTCAGCCAACATAAACTGGAATAATAAGCCCTTATACAGTGGCACATATGTATCCAACACAGCATATAATGATGGTGGGGAGTGGTATGCGATGGACGTGTATTCAGCTGTGTCCGGTTGGCTTAAAGGGACATTCTCTAACTATGGCTTTGTTCTGGTATCCAACTATGAAAGCGCGCCATCATCGTCCATAAGCTATTACTCGTCGGACGCGCCGTCCCCCAATAAGCCGGAGCTGATAATTAATTATACCTCTTCCGGCACATACTATGGCAATAGGCCCTATGTGCAGAACAATGGAGAAGATGCTAACTGTATGGGCTATGCGTTGGATTTGGAAATGCATATAGATGCCATTAAACTTAATATTAAGGTAAAAGACGTCCATCAAAAGAGCATAAACTATATACACAGTTTTTATGTCAATAAAATAGAAGAATGGATGGATATCTATGTTAGCTCAAGAAATCCGGCGCGCATATCCTCCAGCACCTCTGGCATAGGACTAAACCAATACAGGCTTGTCAATAGGACAGGGTTTCAAGATAAGGAGATCAGGGATGAATATGGAGCAATAGTTCGGCCATTAAACAATCAACTGGATAAGCCCTCCGGTTACTGGGATGAACCAAACGATAATGACGAGTTGTTCGACAACCATTGGTGGTATCAGACAAACACCGGTTATTGGGCGGAAAAGCCATCAAAGACCGAACCCTCAAACCGGATTCCGGTATATAATCCTTCAAACGAATCCTACTGGTGGAATTTCTCTCATAAGAGTATGCTTACGTACTTTAAAATCGATACTAAGGGAATATAAGGAGGTCTTAAAATGAAAAGGAATTTGATTCGTTGTATAAGCTGGCTTATTCTATTTAGTATATGTCTATTAGCAGGGTGCAATTCACCGACAAACGAAAGCCCCGCTCTTACGTTAACGCCCGATCTGAAGGCTACCCCATCGCAGACTGTATCGGGTGGTAATGTTAACGCGGGTGAACCTACGCCGGAACCAACAAAGGAAGTACTAGAAGTAGTTAAGTTTAAAGAATACTATGGCTATGGCGGTATTAATCCAGCCATGTATAAATATATAGAAGATTATCCGGCTAATAGCAAAACTGAAGCCCTTGATATACCTGTATATGATTATAATAGTATGTTTTTCCTTTCATATGAGGACTTTGGCAGAGACCAGCTAGAGGACAACTGGATTATTTGTTTAGGTACGGATCGAACATATACTAATATTGAGCAGTCTATAGGCACCAGATCACTGGCTGCCCTTCTTACCAGACTTCCCCATGGCGCTATAAGATTGATGCCTGAAAACGACATTGGGTATGTAATGTATGATACGGATAAGGGGGTACGTTTATATTTCTTTTTTGATATATCTGAAGGGAAAGCAAATCAGTCCAGCTGTATAACGGCTTATGCGGCGCTGATGAGCGAAAAGTTATCCTACTCAGATTACAAGGGAATTAAAAAGGGTGATGAACTAAGAAGCCTCGCCTCAATAGACCCCGCCATGGAAGCGTATGCCGATTATTTTTATGGACCATTTACATATTCCTTTACGGATACTATAAAGTCAATGCTGGACTTCAGGAAGGAAAAAGGGCTTCCGCTCTCAACTGTAAGCATCCTATCGGATGGAGCATTAAAAATAGGATTGGATTATATTGATGGCAAGTTCGTAGTAGACACAATCGAATTCAGCGAGAACTTCACTCTGGAGTGCTATGGCGGCGAGATTTGCTACCGCATCGCTCCGGTCGATTACGTGGAGTAGGCAGATATAAACTTGGGACTGCCAGGTCTTAAAAAGCCTGAAGCAGTCCTTTTGTTTACTTGTAACCTTTATGTTTTTTATTTATAGCTTGAATATACATGATGTAGGGTTTATAATTAATGTACAAATGATTTTTCATGCGGGTTCGCGCTGATATCCAACTATGAGAGCGCGCCATCATCGTCCATAAGCTATTACTCGTCGGACGCGCCGTCCCCCAATAAGCCGGAGCTGATTATTAACTATACTGATTCCGGCACATACTATGGCAACAGGCCGTATGTGCAGAATAGCGGGAAAACCGCCAACTGTATGGGCTATGCGCTGGATATTAATATGAATATAGACGCCGATAGGCTCGAAATAGGAATTAGTGATTTAAGATATAAAACTGTAACCGTGATCCATAGATTTTATGTAAGTAAAATAGAAGAATGGATGAATAATTACATTGGTTATAGGAATTGGGCCAGGCTTACGTCCTATAATTCTGATATTGGGCTTAACCAATACAGGCTTGTCAACAGGACTGCTTTCCACGACAGAGCGGTGGGTTCGCGTCCGCTGAATAATACCTGGGACATAAAATCAGATAAATGGGGCGACCCACGGCCGGAATATGATGAAAGTTTTGACAACCATTGGTGGTACCAGACAAACACCGGCTATTGGGCGGAAAAGCCTGAGTTGGGCCTGCCGTCTAATCCGATCCCCGTCTACAACCCCGAAAACCCAGATTATTGGTGGAATTATAATAAAACAAGCTCCTATACATATTACAAAATTGATACCAACGGAATTTAGGGCTATAAGAAGGAGGATTGAAGGATGATTAAAAGGATTATTGTATGTATATGCTGTTTAGCGTTATTGGCAGTTGGCCCAGCGGGGTGCAATTCACCAACAAACGAAAGCCCCCCTCTCTCACCAACGCCTGATATGCAGGCTACACCAACACCAACCGACTCGGGTAGTAATATAAACGCTGGCGAGCCTACACCGGAACCAACTAAAGAGGTATTAAAAATCGCTGAGTTTAGAGTGTATGATGGTTCTGGATTTATTAACCCTAATGCAGACAAATATTTAGAGATGAATTCAACTGATAATAAAACAGAAAAACTCAACGTCCCTGTTTATGATCACGAAAACCTGTTTTTTCTTTATTATGAAAGCTATGAAGGGCCTAGTGATGATCGCGGGGATTGGGTTATCCTTCTTGGCACTGATTACAGCTATAACATAATTGAAATGCCGGTTGGTGCAACATCATTAGCACGAATATTAACACGGGTTCCAGAAGGGGCTATAAGAGTGATGCCTGAAAACGACATCGGGTACGTTATGTATGATACCGATGGAGGCGTTAGATTGTATCATTTCTTTGAAATAGACAATGGAAAAGTTAATCGTTCAAGCAGGATAACGGGTTACGCCGCGCTGATGAGTGAAAAGCTATCCTACTCAGATTATAAGGGCATTAAAAAGGGCGATGAATTAAGAAGCCTCGCCTCTATAGATCCCGCAATGGAAACATACGCCGACTACTTCTACGGGCCGTTTTTGCACGACTTTGATGATGATAATGACTTAAAATCAATGCTGAATGGTAGAAAAGAATATGGACTTCCAGTATCAACTGTAAGCATCCTATCGGATGGAGCATTAAAAATAGGATTGGATTACGTTAACGGCAAATTCGTAGTCGACACAATCGAATTCAGCGAGAACTTCACTCTGGAGTGCTATGGCGGCGAGATTTGCTACCGCATCGCTCCGGTCGATTACGTGGAGTAGGCAGATATAAACTTGGGACTGCCAGGTCTTAAAAAGCCTGAAGCAGTCCTTTTGTTTACTTGTAACCTTTATGTTTTTTATTTATAGCTTGAATATACATGATGTAGGGTTTATAATTAATGTACAAATGATTTTTCATGCGGGTTCGCGCTGATATCCAACTATGAGAGCGCGCCATCATCGTCCATAAGCTATTACTCGTCGGACGCGCCGTCCCCCAATAAGCCGGAGCTGATAATTAATTATACCTCTTCCGGCACATACTATGGCAATAGGCCCTATGTGCAGAACAATGGAGAAGATGCTAACTGTATGGGCTATGCGTTGGATTTGGAAATGCATATAGATGCCATTAAACTTAATATTAAGGTAAAAGACGTCCATCAAAAGAGCATAAACTATATACACAGTTTTTATGTCAATAAAATAGAAGAATGGATGGATATCTATGTTAGCTCAAGAAATCCGGCGCGCATATCCTCCAGCACCTCTGGCATAGGACTAAACCAATACAGGCTTGTCAATAGGACAGGGTTTCAAGATAAGGAGATCAGGGATGAATATGGAGCAATAGTTCGGCCATTAAACAATCAACTGGATAAGCCCTCCGGTTACTGGGATGAACCAAACGATAATGACGAGTTGTTCGACAACCATTGGTGGTATCAGACAAACACCGGTTATTGGGCGGAAAAGCCATCAAAGACCGAACCCTCAAACCGGATTCCGGTATATAATCCTTCAAACGAATCCTACTGGTGGAATTTCTCTCATAAGAGTATGCTTACGTACTTTAAAATCGATACTAAGGGAATATAAGGAGGTCTTAAAATGAAAAGGAATTTGATTCGTTGTATAAGCTGGCTTATTCTATTTAGTATATGTCTATTAGCAGGGTGCAATTCACCGACAAACGAAAGCCCTGCTCTTACGCCAACTCCGGACACGCCAACGCAAACCGACTCCGGCAGTAATGTAAACGCTGGCGAGCCTACGCCGGAACCAACCAAGGAAGTATTAGAAGTAGTTGAGTTTAAAGAATACTATGGCCATAGCGGTATTAATCCAGCCATGTATAAATATATAGAAGATTATCCGGCTAATAGCAAAACTGAAGCCCTTGATATACCTGTATATGATTATAATAGTATGTTTTTCCTTTCATATGAGGACTTTGGCAGAGACCAGCTAGAGGACAACTGGATTATTTGTTTAGGTACGGATCGAACATATACTAATATTGAGCAGTCTATAGGCACCAGATCACTGGCTGCCCTTCTTACCAGACTTCCCCATGGCGCTATAAGATTGATGCCTGAAAACGACATTGGGTATGTAATGTATGATACGGATAAGGGGGTACGTTTATATTTCTTTTTTGATATATCTGAAGGGAAAGCAAATCAGTCCAGCTGTATAACGGCTTATGCGGCGCTGATGAGCGAAAAGTTATCCTACTCAGATTACAAGGGAATTAAAAAGGGTGATGAACTAAGAAGCCTCGCCTCAATAGACCCCGCCATGGAAGCGTATGCCGATTATTTTTATGGACCATTTACATATTCCTTTACGGATACTATAAAGTCAATGCTGGACTTCAGGAAGGAAAAAGGGCTTCCGCTCTCAACTGTAAGCATCCTATCGGATGGAGCATTAAAAATAGGATTGGATTATATTGATGGCAAGTTCGTAGTAGACACAATCGAATTCAGCGAGAACTTCACTCTGGAGTGCTATGGCGGCGAGATTTGCTACCGCATCGCTCCGGTCGATTACGTGGAGTAGGCAGATATAAACTTGGGACTGCCAGGTCTTAAAAAGCCTGAAGCAGTCCTTTTGTTTACTTGTAACCTTTATGTTTTTTATTTATAGCTTGAATATACATGATGTAGGGTTTATAATTAATGTACAAATGATTTTTCATGCGGGTTCGCGCTGATATCCAACTATGAGAGTTCGCCATCATCGTCCATTAGCTATTACTCGTCGGACGCGCCGTCGCCCAATAAGCCGGAGCTGATAATTAACTATACTGATTCCGGTACATACTATGGTAATAGGCCGTATGTGCAGAATAATAGTACCGAGGTGAATTGTATGGGCTATGCGCTGGATATAAATATGAATATAGACGCCGATAGGCTCGAAATAGGGGTTAGTGATTTAAGATATAAAACTGTAAGTGTGATTCATCACTTTTATTTAATTAAAATAGAAGAATGGATGAATAATTATATTGGTTATAGGAACTGGTCTAGAATTACATCCTATAATTCCGACATCGGGCTTAACCAATACAGGCTTGTCAACAGGACTGCATTCGACGACAGAGCGGTAGGTTCGCGCCCACTGAATGATACCTGGGATAAAAAATCAGATTATTGGGACGAACCCCATCCAGATTATGATGAGAATTTTGATAATCATTGGTGGTATCAGACAAACACCGGTTATTGGGCGGAAAAGCCATCAAAGTCCGAACCCTCAAACCGGATAACAACATATAGCCCCTTGAACGAATCCTACTGGTGGGATTACTCTAACAAGAGTGGGTTTACTTATTATAAAATCGATACCAAGGGAATATAAGGAGGTCGTAAAATGAAAAGGAATTTGATTCGTTGTATAAGCTGGCTTATATTATTTAGCATATGTTTAATAGCGGGGTGCAATTCACCAGCAAACGAAAGCCCCGCTCTTACGCCAACGCCTGATATGCAGGCTACACCAACACCAACCGACTCGGGTAGTAATATAAACGCTGGCGAGCCTACGCCGGAACCTTATGAAGATGTGCTCTTAATTAAAAGCATGACAGAAGACACTGATTTTAATTTTGCTGATAAATATGTAAAACAATATCCTTATTTAAGTAAAAACCAAAAGCTTAACATACCCATTTATAGTCATGATAATCTGTTTTTTCTATATTATAAAAATTATGATGGCATTAGTGGTGATCAGGGCGATTGGGTTATACATCTAGGTACAGATTACAGCTATAACATAATTGAAATGCCGGTTGGCACAAAATCGTTAGCGTTTATATTAACACGGGCACCAGAGGGAGCGATAAGATTAATGCCTGAAAATAACATCGGTTATGTAATGTATGATACCGATAAAGAGGTTCGATTGTACCATTTCTTTGAACTAAGCGAGGGAAAGGCTCATGGTTCAAGTAGTATAACGGGTTACGCCGCGTTGATGAGTGAAAAGCTATCCTACTCAGATTACAAGGGAATTAAAAAGGGCGATGAATTAAGAAGCCTCGCCTCTATAGATCCCGCAATGGAAACATACGCCGACTACTTCTATGGGCCGTTTTTACATGAGTTCGGCAACGATGTAAAACCAATGCTGGACAGTAGAAAGGAGCATGGGCTTCCGCTCTCAACTGTAAGCATCCTATCGGATGGAGCATTAAAAATAGGATTGGATTATATTGATGGCAAGTTCGTAGTAGACACAATCGAATTCAGCGAGAACTTCACTCTGGAGTGCTATGGCGGCGAGATTTGCTACCGCATCGCTCCGGTCGATTACGTGGAGTAGGCAGATATAAACTTGGGACTGCCAGGTCTTAAAAAGCCTGAAGCAGTCCTTTTGTTTACTTGTAACCTTTATGTTTTTTATTTATAGCTTGAATATACATGATGTAGGGTTTATAATTAATGTACAAATGATTTTTCATGCGGGTTCGCGCTGATATCCAACTATGAGAGCGCGCCATCATCGTCCATAAGCTATTACTCGTCGGACGCGCCGTCCCCCAATAAGCCGGAGCTGATTATTAACTATACTGATTCCGGTACATACTATGGTAATAGGCCCTATGTATACGCGGATGAAAGAAGTATGTATGCGTTGGATTTTAATTTATTTTTAGATGTTGACAAAATTGATCTTAAAGATATAGACAGGAAACCAATAGATGAAATATATACAGCGGTACTCAGCAGGGTTGGGGCCTGGATGAGAAACAACATGGGCTCACGCAGCTGGGCGCGCATAGCTTCCTATAACTCGAATATTGGGCCAAACCAGTATAGGGTTGTGTTTAGAACAGGCTTTGGAGACAGAGAAATGGTTGACCGACTAACGGGCAAGCTTATCCGTGCTTTAAATGGCGTTTACAACAGAACTGAAGGCGATTGGGGCCTTTATTGCTTGGATTGTAAAATGAAGTGCAACAAAGGAAGAAGGTTCTAAGAACTCCCAAAAATGCAAAGGGGAATAGAGTAAGCTTTGAAACATTGCCCCAATTCTACAGTCCATCAAAAATCAGAGAGGATAACTTGGATACATCCTCAAAAAGTATAATCCATCAAAAGTCGGCGGCATTTACGCCGGCCTTTTGATACCTTGGGAGCAAAAGCCAGTCTCACAGTTGCTCGCAACCAAAGGCTGGCCTTTGTGAGTTAACCTCGCTAAGCGCTTGTACAGCAAGCACTTAGCGAATCGCCTATGGCGATAATAGGTTCTAAGGACTCCAAAAAATGCACAGGGGATGATATAGGCTTGGAAGCATCACTTTCAAGTACAATTCATCAAAAATCAGCGAGTCGATACATGATTAAAAACATTGTTTTTTGGGATTCCAAAGGGGACTTTTTACAAAAAGTCCCCCTTTGGCGGGGTTTGGGGCAAAAGCCCCACGAAGCCTGCCGATAGTTGCTTGTCACTGAAGGCTGACTTTTGTGGGTTAAACTCGTAATGCGCTGAAGGGCGGTAGGTAAAACCCGTAACCTCAAAAAGCGGATGCATTGCTTTGTCGACACGCTAAAGGGGGCGTTAGCCCCCTTACCTGTTTTTCTCATAAAGTTGTTTATTCTATCATTAAAATGGAGCGTTATGGATGGGTCCACCCGAGCAGGAGATAGTTACTATCCTATATTCAACTCCACAGTCAAGGCAGATATACCCATATCTATGCATGTTTTTTATGTGCCCATAATCCCTATAGGAGCCAGGCCGATGGCTACACGCCTTTTCGGTTATTCCGCTGGTAAGTATAGGTACACAAACGCACAACAACAAAGCGGCGATTAGTGTAATGCTAAATATCCTTTTCATATTAGACCTCCCAATTCTATTTAATTAAGTAAGACAAACATAAATGGGCATCAACCTGAACTAACCATGCGCACCGGATCAAAGTGTAACTTGGTGATGAACACGGCAATTAATACATTAATGTATATAAATATAATACAAAATTACGCTATAGTTGTCAATTAAAGATATACACTTATTATGTCGAAATTGTCAAGGATTTAAAAGCCAATGAGTGGATGGGCCGATAATACACACAGATTAAATTATTAGATAATAACAGCGGTAAAGCTTGACTTAAATGCATTAACACTGTATATTTATTTGGGCGCATAAACTTGCCGTATTAGGTATAGAGAAGGAGGCTTGTGCCGGTAATCGGCCTTCAGAAATAAACCTATTATGGCGGATGAGATAGTTGTATAAATTAAAATGAAGGAAAAAATAACCCGTTATGAAGAGATATATATTACTTGTTGTCTGTTTAGTACTTATACTATCATGCGTAGGCTGCTTTCAGGAACACTTAGAGGTTGACAATAATGAGATTTTTATTGGGGAGCCCAAAGCAACTCAGGAGCCTGTTGAGCCAACTCTGGATGTTAAAGGCACGAAGGAGCCAAGGCCAACCCCGTCAGACGACGCTTTGCCGGGGCCAACCCCGTCGGAGCCTGTTACACAGGAGCCTGAACCCACTCCTACAACCGGCGGCCTGTCATTGTCAGGGTATGTGATTGGCATAGATCCTGGTCATCAGCTACATGGTAACAGCGCTAAGGAACCGGTTTTACCGGGTTCAAATGAGATGAAAAGCAAAGTGACGTCGGGAACTCAGGGAATTTGGACGAAAACACCGGAATATGAAGTAAACCTGCGCGTTGGGATGATTCTTAAGGAACTGCTTGAGCAGCAGGGAGCTACCGTGATTATGACAAGAGAGGTTAACGACGTTGATATCTCTAACGTGGAGCGGGCACAACTATTTAACAAGAAAAAGACGGACTATGCTTTGAGATTGCACTGTAATGGCTCTGAGGATAGAAGTATCAATGGAGCCTTTATGCTTATTCCCACTAAAAACCCATATCTGGAAAACTGCAGCCGCGCCGCAGAGCTTTTGATAAGGGAGTATTGCAAGGAAACTGGGGCAAAGAACCTAGGGGTTGTAAAGCGCGGCGATCAGACAGGATTTAACTGGTGTGAGCGTATGATTATCAACATTGAGATGGGCCATATGTCGAACGAAGCCGAGGATTACAACCTGTCTGATCCTGATTATCAGGTTAAAATGGCGCAGGGCTTATTAAACGGCATCCTTGCTTATTTCAAAGGATAGGAAAAGTGTCGCAAAATATAAAAGATATATTGCAGACGCATTAAAAGAAAACGTAAAAGCAGGATAGAACTATTGTTTATGGCTCTCAAGTGATTTAATAAATTCCGCCACAGTAATTAGTTCCTGATAGTTTAAGCGCTTAATCTGCCGTATCGTTTCATCTTTTAGGCTGCCGGAGACATGGGATTCTACCGGAAGCCTGCCGGTCATTATCCATTCAGCAGGATAGTCGTATATTTTTTCGATCAGAAGAGCAAGATGTTCGGATATGGCTTTCTTCTTGCCGCTGGTCAATAAATAGACATAGTTGGCGCTGATTCCGAGCGATTTTGCAAATTCACTCTGCTTGAGGCGCTTTTCGCGGATTATCCATTTTATTCGCTCTCCAAGTGTAGACGTAAAATCATCAGGTTTGGGCATTTTTACTGTTAGCCTCCTCCATCATCTGAATATATACCATTAACTCCTTTCTGGACGAAACGTTTAACTTCATATAGATTCGGCGGTTATGGGTTTTGATGGTATTGATAGAAAGACATAGTATATCGGCAATTTCTTTTGCGGTATGGCCCTCCATATACAGGTCGAACACGGCTCTTTCAGCCATAGAAAGCGTATCGATATTCCTGACAAAATCCTGGAACAGCGAGGATTGCTCCTGCTGGGCCAATACCGGCTGGGAGTGCTCCCTGTCGGTCCGCTCATCCTGAGTTCTCAGAAAATCAATAAGATCGTCTATCTCAGGGATTTTGGTCTTTGTTGCTGACGATATATCCGTTGATTTCAATGATTCAAGCGCTTGCACAACAGGGCGTATGTAACGACGGCTGATAAAAGCGGAAAGAACTATATCCAACCCCATTAGAAGGGCTAATCCCAACAAGAGCGTACTGGTACGGGCCGATATCTTTTCCAACAGAACGCTCTCAGGCATCATTACAGCGCATGACCAGCGTTCATCCCTATATGCCGAGTCTTCCGGATATAGCGTGACCTCCTGATGCAATCCCGAATAGCTATCAAAGGAGGATTGCCGGTAACATGAAAATGCCCTATCATCTGGATATATGGTAAGGGAACCGTCCGTAAGGCTAGAGGGGTATGCCGCATTGCTTCCCGCGAGAAGAGCGCCAGACACCATTAAATCGTTTTCCCGCAGGGGTGACAGTACGTAAAACAGGTAATCATACACGCTGTTGTCAGGCATATTTGACAGCTTAAACAGCATTTCGCTCACCTCAAAACCGCATACACCCATGACGGTACCGTCGGAGGCAATTATAGGCGCCGAGCAGAGCATTACCTTCTCGCTGTTGTAAGGCAACACCATTCCATTACTCCAATAATAAAGCCGGGATGCAGGAAGATCAAAATCGCGGGCCGTCTGCATTACTGTATGAAAGTAGTCGCCATCCGTGGTATTAAATTCCATCTTCCATTGAGGCAGAACATAGATTCCATTATTTCTTGCAAGCGCCATGGGACCATATAGATATCTAAGATTGGATTCAAGGCCGCTAACTATATTGGGTTCCATATTTTTAAGGTAGACGCATGCACGGGAGTTTTCCGAGCTGGGCAGCTCAGGATTTACCGTTGCGTCCAGCATAATAAATACGCCGCTGCTCTTTGTCTTTTCAAGTGCGCCGATAAGCTTTGCAATCTCTCCGTCAAGAAGCTGTTCAAGCAGCTCTGGATGATTTGTAAGCTCATATGCCTCCACGTCCTGTTCCTTAAGACGGCGTTCCAGGTTGGCCGATAGTGCGCTTGAAAGCTCTACCGCCTGAACGGAGATCGCGCCAAAACTACGATATACATCCTGCGAGAGATGCGCAAGCTCATTTTGAAGCAGGGTTTTATGCTCTTTAAGACCGGTCTGAAAAACTCCTGTGGCAAACAGTATCACAAGGACGCCCACCATGATTATATTAAGAAACAACAGCAGAAAGCCAAACAATCTTAAGCGCATTGAAAGCCCGTCGCGTCCTGCGCGCCTGATTGCTTCCTGATAAAGTTTTATGGTGTTGATTGGCGCAAAACCACCCATCCGGCGCCCTCCTTTCACAAATGCCGATTACTGCGCTTCAATGAACGCCCTTAAACTGCCGCGCGTCGCCTCAATATAGGCGGCTTCCTTATCCATGGTTTCGCATAGTTCAAGATAACGTTCGCGGGCTTTAACAGCCATGGAGATTAGCTCGCTTTCATAGCCGCCGCTAACATCATTAAAGCTTTCAAATACGGGTGGGATATAGAAGTCGTATTGGGAATGAACGGTTATGGCGGTACGGAGAAGCTTTCGGATGTTTTCGTTTTCATTATTGGCAATTTCCTGCTCCATGCTGTTTTTAAAAGCGTCGTTTGTTACGGGAAGATAACCCGTCGAAGCTACAAAACGCATATTCTGCTCGGGCGCTGTAAACCATTTCAAAAATACGGCGGCGGCCTTTTCCTTTTGTGAAGTTGATTTTGCCGCCACTATTCCGGCGCCACGCTGTATTGCCACCTTTTCACCGCCTTCAAAGGTAGGGAATGGAAGCACTGTGTATTCAACGTCCTCCGTTGTGTTGTCCGGATATGTAATCTGTGTTCCATAGAACAGAATGCCCGCCGTGGAGCCCGTAGAGCAGACTATTTCACCTGTTTTTGACAAATCCGATGAATACCCGTCATAGATAGCATACCCACCCCGTACAGCTGGTTCATATATGGCGTTCCATATCCTCTCAAACTCGGAGGATGAAAGATCAAGCCGTTCCCCATTGAAAAGATCGCCCCCAATCTGCTTCATGCCCACCTGGGCAATGTTGAAAAGTGAATCTGCGGTATAAAAGTTTTTGCCATCCCCCTGCTCGTCAGGGGTTAGTGAATCGGTCCATTCATAATAGCGTAAGGCCGCATCTGCAATGCCTTCAAACGTGGACAGGCTTTCAAGAGAAATACCGGTGGCCGCTGAGAAACGGTCGAATAAGGTTTGATTTACAAAAAGTACTTCGGTTGATTTAGCAAAGGGAAATACATACAGCTTGCCGTCGGAGAGCCTTCCTTCCTCTAAAAATCTTGGAAGATAGGCCGAAAGCTCCTCCTTGGTAAACTGTTCATCAAGAGCCGCAATCAACCCCTTCTCCTTAAGAAGGGCAGCGGTAGCGGGATAACAGGTTGTCAGATCGGGCATATCCGGCGCGCCAGGATCGCCTGCCGCAATCATTGTCAGCTTTTCCTGTAACGCAGCTGAACCCGAGACCGAGGTAACATTTAATATTATTCCCTTTTCTTTCCCAACATTTCGATTAAACTCCTCTATTAGTTCATCCATTGTCGTCTGCATCTGACCGCCGAAATTGTGCCAAAGCGTAAGCGTGACAGGCTTATTTGGATCAAGGCCGCCAGACCCGGTGCAGCCGGATGCTGCCATAGCTACCATAAGCAACAATATAAGACAGACGGCTAACCATTTCTTTTTCATAGATATACCCTCCAAGCAAATTGTTTTCTAAATTATTCCATATAAGGATTAAATATAGAGTTTAATATATTGTGTGGCTCATCAGGCAACGATGTTTAAAAAAGGAATTACTAACGTTAAAAATATGTAATAATGAAGACAATACATGGTGTAATACTCAAGTTCCATTGAAACTGTATTTAACGTATGTATCGAATATTTTCGCCTTCATTTTTATCCTCTCATATTACTCAAAGAGCAAGATGTCAAGGGTTATCATTAAAAATCACCCCACCAATCATCCCTTTTTATGCTGCTACACCTCCACAAGCAGCAGTAACATCAAAAAACCTACCCCCAATATATATGCGCAAGACCATAAACAAAGGAAAATCATCCCGAAAATCACCCCATTTTGTCATTAACAATCACCCCAGGGATGACGATAAATTGAAATTCATCTGCTATTATGGCGGCAGAAAAGATTCCTCCGAATACTTTCTGCTGTTCACATGTTACCATTCGAATCTAACTTAGTCAAGCAAACGTGTGAAAATGTTAAGGGGGTTGCTAAACATGCAAGATGAAAAGAAACAGAAATTGATTGCGGAGGTTATCGATTCTATTAGAATGCTGGATGACGATAATCTGCAAAAGCTCGGCAAGTTCATAGCTGAGCTTAAGGCTGACAGGTCACGCAATGAAAGCGAGGAGGTGGACAAAAGGAATGATTCTTAAAGAAGCGCCGGCGTTCACGCCGCATTGCAGGTTTCTTGCAAAAGACGATGGCTATCTTCTTACATTTTTCTGCGAGATATGCGAATGCGGTTACACGCCGCCTACGATTCATGCCGAAAGCTTGCAGGAGGCCAGACAGCTTGCGGAACCGGATGCCAGACTGCATTTTAATTGGTGCCACAGCTGCGAGAGGTGGGTGTGCGATGAGCACTTTAACGAAAACAAGATGCTTTGCACCGAATGCGCGCCGCTGGTTTGCAGCTCATGCGGAGCGAAGGTTAAAAAAGGCGATCAGTTCTGCACAGTATGCGGAATAGCGCAATTTGAATTAAGCGAAGGGAGGATGGAAGGGAATGTCTGATCTATTGAGCGGGCTTGGCGGCCTGATGAAGGGTCTGTCCGGCTTCATGCCGCAGGACGACCCCAACGTACAACTCATGTCCGCGCAAACGGAGTTAAGCAACCTCAAGAAGCAGGAGGCCGAACTGTACGCGGAAATTGGGAAAAGGGCGGCGGAACAATACGGGCTGGACTCCTTTGGCGAGTTGAGCGACCGAATAAAGCTGGTGCAGGCAAATATAGCGGCTGCGTTGACTAAGCTTCAAGGTTTGCAGGGAGAAAAGGACGCCAAGGAGAAGGCGGAAAAGGAAGCCTTGGAAGGGCGCACATGCCCCGAGTGCGGACATCGGAATCCTGAGGGAGTCAAGTTCTGTCAGGAGTGCGGCGCCAAGGTAGGCGTTAGGAAGAATAATTGCCAATCATGCGGGGCTGTGAACCCCGCGGGTGTCAAGTTCTGTCAGGAATGCGGTTCAAAGCTGGATGGCGGCAGGGGCGCGATTTGTCCCTCTTGCAGCTTGGAGAACCCATTGGGTACAAGGTTCTGCGGCGAATGCGGCGCCAGATTGGAGTAACAGGGGATGGCAACATACAAGCAATCATGCGTCCATTGCGGAAAGCTCATCGACCGCGACGCGCGGCTTTGCCCGTTATGTGGCAGCATGAGCCCGTTTGGGCATCTTTGTCCCACGTGCCTGCGGCCCATTGAAAAGGGAAATCCCGTCTGCGCCGGATGCGGCAGACCTCTGTATGTGGAATGCCCTTCCTGCGGGGGACGGACATTTGTGCAGGAACGGTGCGAGCGGTGTGGTGCCGGCCTGATGGTATATTGCGAGAACAAGCGTTGTGGAGTGATGCAGTTCTTTCAAAACACCAAATGTAATGCCTGCGGCAAGAAGATCAAGACAAGAATTGCTAAGAGATGAGGTGACAAAAGATGCTTAAATCCTTTACTCGAAATTATCAGGACAATTCCACCGAGGCCGGCTTCCAATTTACCTTTTATTGCGACATCTGCAACGACGGGTATAAGAGCTCGTTTATAGAATCCGAAACCTATAAAAAGCGCAAGGGCTTGCGCGGGCTGTCACGCGGAGTCGGCGTACTTGGAAGCTTTATTGGGGGCAGGGCGCGGGATGTAGGTTATTCCGTGGAGCGGGGAGGAGATATTCTCTCTGAGAGGTTCGAGGGGAGGTCTCCGGAATGGCAGAAGGAGCATGAGCGGGCTTTCGAGCTTGCCCAGAACGAGGCCATGCAGCACTTCCACCGGTGCCACGGATGCCATAAATACGTATGCGACGCATGCCTCAATGAGGACGAGGGACTGTGTACGAACTGCGCTCCGAGACAGGAGGTATATGTGGCAAGGGCGCGGGCTGAAGCCATGAGAAGGAATATCGACGCTGCGGGGCAAACGGCCACCGTATGGCAGGGAAAGATTGAGAGCAAAACAATTACCTGCCCAGAGTGCGGGAAACCGGCTGGAAACGGAAAGTTTTGCAACAACTGCGGCGCTTCTATGGAACTTAGAACGTGTGCGCAATGCGGAGCGAAGAACGCCTTGACCGGCAAATTCTGCAATAACTGCGGCGCTCCGCTGAGCGCTCCAGCCGCTACGCCGGGCATATGCACCGCATGCGGCGAACAGAACCCGCCGGGCACGCGATTCTGCGGGGGATGCGGAAACAAGCTCGGATGAGCTATAAGGATTTGTTCACGGGGGTAACGTAATGTTGGATAAGCTGACAGGCAGCGGCCGAACTATTGAAAAACAACAGGATACTTTGCCTAAGCCGGAGTTTGAGGGCTTTGTTGAATGTCCGCTTTTTTCAGAGAGGGCAAATGTAACGGTTGACGATGAAAATCTTCAAATATCCGCCCTGTTTGACCAGCTTGCGATACCCTACAAGGAGCTGACCGCCTTTAAAGCTCACAGCTGCAGGGTAGAGCTTGAAACCAAAATTGGAGTAATATATATATCGCAGCTCGGAAACGCATGTGAATGGTTCTATAACGCCTTGTATGATGCCTATAACAAAAGGGTGCTTGAGGCTTTGTTTGTTGAGGGAAGTCCATGCCTGGAAACAAACGGGATATTGCAAGCCGAGGAAAATGGCGACGAAATCCATGAAAACGCTGTTATCCGTCTTTATGATGACTGTATATGTTCACTGCCCCCTAATGAAAACGCGAGACGCATACCGCTATGCTTTATAAACGGAATGGCCGGGGCTGAGTATGGCGTGACCCTTACGCTTATTACAGGCGAAAGCTATACCTTCTCAAAGCTTGGATATCACGCGGGTTATTTCGAGCAATGCCTGACAGATAAGCTGAGGAGGCTTAGGGAGAGAAACCTAAAATGGATAAAGGGTGTTGACGATACCCTTACCATGACGCAAGCGTCAGCCGTTTCGAAGCTTATGCAGGAAGGCGTGGCCGCTCCTATAGGCGTATTACACTCCATAGCCCCGTCGTTTGTAGCAGAGCTTGAGAAAATAATCGACGATAGTCGACTTAAGGATACATATCCAGTGTTAAAGCAGATTTGCGGCGCGCATAGGCTTTTTATTGGATTAAAGCCTGCTGATGCGAAGGAGTCAGGAACTACCGTTGCTGAGGCCGGAGCATCGGCGGCCACTGATTTGAACGATAAGGAAGAGAAGGCTGCCAATCCCGTATTATGGCTTATCGCATCAGATGAATCGCAGCGGACCGCCGCGGTTGAACTTGCCCTTCCGGACGACGAAGCGGCGGCTACCTACTTTTACCGTGTTCAGGGGGACTGGCGGCGCTTCTCCTATCTGATTGACAGGGGAATGGAGGCCGTGGGGTTCAGGCGGGAACCAATTTCGTTGCCCGACGATAAAATCGCGGCTAAAAAACATACTGGTTATGCCATGGCAATAAAGCGTACCCAATCATTAAGGCTGATTCGCTCACGCTTCGCGGGAAGGGCGGTACATTCATCGGTTGATCGGTGGCGTATGGAAGTTGAGAAGTATTTTGAGGAAGGAAATGATAAAATCTCAGGTGCAAACCTGGAAATTTTAGAGGCAAATTGCCCAAACTGTGGAGCTGGACTGTCTCAGAAAGCAAGATTCTGCGGACAGTGCGGTTCAAAAATGAAAGGAGTATTTTAAATGGTTTATTGTGGAAGTTGTGGAACGAAATATGAAGACGGCATGAGGTTTTGCCCGTCCTGCGGCGCGTCGACCGGCTCAAAACAGGAAGCGGACTCTCAGGCCGGTCAATCTACCGTCTATCAAACGCCTTTGGCCAACGGGGCTCCGGCAAAGGATGATATCCGTGACGCTCAGGATAATAAGGCGATGGCCATTCTGGCCTATTTCGGCCCATTGGTGTTGGTGCCGATCTTCGCGGCGAAGGAATCGAACTTTGCGCGTTATCACGCGAACCAGGGCCTTGTATTATGCATTGCGGCGATTCTGTACGGAATTGTGTACGCTATACTTAGCTCAATTACGATTCTTATATCATTGGGCGCCGGACTGGTGATTACTTTTATACTTGGTCTAGTTTTCTGGGTTTTCGGAATTTTCAGCATTATCGGCATAGTTCGCGCATGCAAAGGTGAAAAGAAACCCTTACCGCTCATTGGTGGAATAACCATCCTTAAATAAGGAATATGGAGCTATAGTCATGAAAACTATAAAAATCAACATTGCGCTTTTACTTGCTGCAATACTGTCAATGTTTCTTATGGCATGCAATATAAAGTCCAATGAAGCAGGACTTAACGACAAGGATGCGAAGGCGCTGGAGGATGCATTGAACCTCTTTGGTTCGCTGTCAGGCGAAGAGGAATGGCCCAATAACGCTCCAGCTCCGGCAATGGATGAATATGTAGAGTGCTATGGAGGCCGCCAAGATGAGGAAGACGGGCGATGGGAGTTGAGCGCAGCCGTTACGGAGGGGCAGATTGACGCTTACATTCAAAAACTGCTGGGTTCAGGCTGGCGCGGAGAGCCGGATGGGAGCGAGTTTACGGATGGGGAATGGATTATGTCCACACATACTAGGGAAAGCTCAGCCGAAGGGGCCGACTATGTATTTGAACTGTATCTGACAAAGACCAGCGGACAGTGGCCGCCGGAGCTCAGCATTTTCCCAGTATATAATGGAGACGGGGTTACCAGCGGATACGAGGTGATGGATGATATAATTGAAGGCATATGCGTATTCGCATACTTCACAGGTGAAACCGAGGATGGCGTCGCAAGATATCATCAGGCGCTTATAGACGCTGGGTTTGAGGACAAATACCCTGATTACGCGCCCTCAGGACATTTTATCAAGATTGCCAATGGTAAAGCATACTGCTTCGGGAACGACGAAACCTGGTATGAGCCTGGCGTTGCCAACCATTACTGGTGCGTTTATGATAACCCCGAAGACGCGGATTAGATTGGGTGTCTATTAACAAATAAAGATTTCAGAGGATATTGATTAATGAAAAAGATTTTAATTTTAATACTCGTTGTAACACTGGCGCTTTCACTTTCCTCCTGCAATATAGGACTTTTTGCAGGCGAAAGTAAAACTACGCCATCGGGAAGCGCAGGAAGCTCAGATACCACTCAAGCGCCTGACAATAAGCCCAATGATACGCCTCAGGGCAGTCAAAATGCGGGAAAAAGCAACTATAACAACTGGGAGGCGTTTTACAATGCCTTCAGCGCAGCCTATAATCAAGACAGCGATAAGTTCAGTGATAGGGAAGACGTGGGCCTTGACGCGGCATTCGCCTTGCTGAGCGGGGATATAGACCTTGCGTTTACGTCCGCCTATTTCAACGAATCCGCAAGCAGTACGGTGCCAATGGCGTATGGCTTCTTTGGCTGGACGGATGTAGCATACAGCGAAAGTGGTGATACCGCCTCTGTCACAGCGACGGGCGAAGACGGCACTTTAACCCACGAACTTATCTATAGCAAGGGCAATGCCGCAAAGTTTCGAAGCGTTTCATCCGACGGGACGGAATGCACGCTCACAGTTTGCCTTACCGATCAATATTGGGCAAAGAGCTACATGAGCGCTGACAGCGAAGTAAGAGCGGTGGGCTATAAGGACGGCTCGTTCTACTTAGGAACGGGGTCGGGCGGCGGCACATTATTATCTTTATATGACAATCCTAACGCGGCCGCAGATCCGTCATTTGTTACAGGTATGAATAAGGTTTGGGAACTAAAGGACGGACAGCTTACTACAAAATAGGAGGCATTGTTTCCAAATTAATTTTATTGGAGTTATTGAGGATATTGTCGCTTATTTGCGGATTGTTGATGCTTGCCGTAGCGTTGGGAATGGGCTACAAATCCGGTATGGGTTAACCCAGTTGGAGGGAAGAGCATATCTGAAGTGTAAAATAGGCGATGAGCGCGCAGTAGAAATAGACGGTACGTCCGTAACCTTCCGACGTCCAGGGCGGGATGGGGGCGCTCTCTTCTATAGGAGTATGCTTGATAAAATCCTTCTCTACGAGACGACAGCTGTACTATGATTAAATAAGGCCGTATAGGGCAAGTCCCTATACGGTTTTTCATTAAAAAGAGTAGAGCAAATCACCTTGCTTAAGTTTAACAGATTAATAACGTTTGATGCATGTGTACTTACCTGCTATAATATTAATGATACTTTACTTGTTTGAACACATATTTCTAATCCTGCTTTAATCTTTAAGCGCTATGCTTTTTAGGGAGGTGAATGTTATGCGCGTACTGCTTGCCGAGGACGAGCCGGATTTGAATCGTATTATTACTAAAAAACTTACGTCCGAGGGCTATTCAGTGGACAGCTGTACGGATGGTGAAGGGGCGATAGACTGCCTGTTGTGCGCCGAATACGATGCGGTGATCCTTGATATAATGATGCCGAAGGCGGATGGCTTTGAGGTGCTTCGCCGGCTTAGGGGCGCCGGAAAGGAGACTCCCGTTTTGTTTCTGACGGCACGGGACGCCGTTTCAGACAGGGTTAAAGGACTGGACAGCGGAGCAAATGATTATCTAATAAAGCCATTTTCTTTTGAGGAGCTTATGGCGCGCTTGAGGGCGATTACCAGGGTCTCTTTCGGTATGACAGAAAATGTCCTTACGGTTGCCGATCTGCGCTTAGACTGCGCTTCTCACGTTGTCAGACGCGGCGAAAGAGAAATTGCGCTTTCGGCCAAAGAATACGCGTTATTGGAGTACATGATGCGAAACCATGGTGTTGTGCTGTCGCGCGAGAGGATAGAAAATCATATTTGGAACTTTGATTATCAAGGCGGTACTAACGTAGTGGACGTATATGTCAGCTACATCAGAAGAAAAATAGATGGAGGATATGACAAGAAGCTAATCCATACAGTTCGCGGCTGTGGATATGTGCTTCGAGAGGAAAGATGAAAAATCTATCCGTTCGCCTAAAGATTACGCTTTGGTTTTCCGCCGTACTTGTAGTGGTGGTGGCCTTGACCTTTGCCGTTATTCTTGCTGCCAGCAGATCCGTTCTTCAAAAGACAATCCGTGACAATCTTATCGGAACCATAGAGGATAATGTGGACGAGGTTGAGTATTTCGACCAAACAGACGGCGATGAAACAGATAATGACGAGGACATATACATCAGATATGCCAGCGGTTATCTGGAAATAGACGACGATTTTCTTGATCAGGTCAACGGCGTATATACTGCGCTTTACAACGAAGACGGTACATTGCTTTACGGGGAAAACCCATTGGCTAAAGATACGGCCGGAATTCCATTTTCAGATTTCAATATTCAAAATGTAAGGACAAATAGTATTAATTATTACATCTATGACAGGGCGTTGAGCAGGGATGGATTGGACGGCTTATGGCTGCGCGGTATTGTATCGGAACAACAGGGCACGAATCAAATGTCCGATATTGTAAGTCTCTCGTTTATCCTGTTGCCTGCGCTTTTGATTACTAGCATTTTGGGCGGTTATATTATCGCCGGAAAAATGCTTAAACCGGTTCAGAAAATAGAGAGCGCGGCGAAGGAGATTGGCCAGGGCCACGACTTGAAAAGGCGGATCGGTCTTGGACCAGGCAAGGACGAGCTTCATCAGCTGGCCAAAACCTTTGATGAAATGTTCGAAAGATTGGACGCGTCCTTTGAAACCGAGCGGCAGTTTATCTCCAACGCCTCTCATGAACTGCGTACGCCCATGTCCGTAATTATGGCTCAATGTGAGTATTCGCTTGAGAAGGCTAGGAGCGCTGCAGAGTATGAGGAGGCTATTGGCGTTATAAGTAGACAAAGCAGGAAGATGTCGCGTATGATTGCGGATATGCTGGAGTTTACCAGATTGGAGCAAAAAGCCGTAAGTATTTATATGGAACCTGTGGACCTGTCCGAGCTTGTTTCCCTGGCATGCGAGGATATGGCGCTTTTGCGGGAAAAAGGGATCGAGCTGACATATGAAGTCGAAAGGGGCGTACGAGTCCATGGCAACCGAGACCTGTTATCGCGATTATTTACAAACCTGATCAGCAACTCCTACCGATATGGAAGAGAAGACGGCCGCATAAAGGTTTGCCTATGGGTTGAGGACCGCGCCGTTAAGCTGTCCGTGGCAGATGACGGTATAGGCATTTCACCTGATCAGCAGGAGAAGATATTCAATCGTTTCTATCAGGTGGACTCTTCGCGCTCAAATGAGGGGACGGGGCTTGGGCTATCTATGGTTAAGGAAATTGCGCGTGTCCATGGGGGAGAGGTAAGTGTTGAGAGCGAGCTCGGCAAAGGGAGCGTTTTCACGCTGACATTAAAAAATATTTGAACTTTAATGTTCCTTTAATCTTGGGCTCCTATAATCATATCATAACCTTTGAAAGGAGCAATTTTCAATGAAGAGAATAAAAGAATGTTTTTCAACGCCAAGGAGGGCTGTCATAACCAGCGTATGTATTCTGGCCATTTTAGCTATGGTTGGAACAGGCACCGTGCTTGCCGCGGGCGCGGTTGCCGAACATAGTTCTATCGGCAGAGGCGCCGCGGAAAACTATGCGTTTGCAGATGCCGGAATTGCACCGGAAGACGCCGCTGCTATCCAAACGGAATTTGACTTTGAAAACGGTCAATTTATATACGAGGTTGAGTTTGTAGCGGATGGCAAAAAATATGATTATCATATTAAGGCTTCGGACGGTACAGTTATCAAGAAAGAGATTGAGGAGCCGGAGGGGCAGGCCTTGACTAGTCAGCCCGTTGACCAACCCGCTGAACTGATTGGTATTGACGCTGCAAAGGAAAGGGCGCTTGAGGACGCCGGATTATCCGCCCACGATGTGACATATACCAAGGAAAAGCTGGAATCGGATGATGGCGTTTCAGCTTATGATATCAAATTTTATACTGACTCCGCAAAATACGATTATGAAATAAACGCGGTGAACGGGACGATACTAGATAAGAGCGTGGAGATATTACAAACCGGCACGGCCGGCCGGCCGGCAGCCTCCACACAGCCCCAGCAGCCAGCCCAAACTCCAGCACAGGATCAACAGGGTCATAGGCTAACCCTCGAAGAGGCTAAGGACAAAGCGTTAGAAGATGCGGGACTGTCATCATCGGATGTAACTTACACCAAGGAAAAATTGGAACGCGATGACGGCGTCTGCGTCTATGAGCTTGAGTTCTATACCGATGATGCGGAATATGACTATGACATCAATGCTCAAACCGGTGTTATTATGGATAAGAGCGTTGAGTATTTCGAGAATAATCCGCCTGCGGCAACGCAAAAGCCCGATGGCTATATCGGAGTAGATCAGGCAAAGGCCATTGCCGTTAACCATGCGGGGTTTGCTATTTCAGATATTACATTTATTAAGGCGAAGCTCGAGAACGACGATGGCCACGTAGTGTATGAGATAGAGTTTTATAAGGGCGCCACAGAGTATGAATACGCCATAGACGCCTTTACGGGCGATATCTTGGAGTTTGACGCTGAAACAGATGACTGATTAAACGTGAACATTAAATGAGGTTAACGGCTTGTAATATAATCTCAACATAAATGAGCAAGGGCATAGAATCTTTAAATGGATTCTATGCTCTTTTTAGGTCCTGCACAATTTAAGTAAGCTTTTATACGTCAATATCCCCTATGTTTAGGCTTTAAGCTCTGTTGGACCTGCCAACTTTTAATCCTTACCGTGCACTCATACCCCCGAATACTTTGTTACCTTTATCGGATTTGACAAAACCCCAACCCTCATTACCAAAAGCGTCTGGAACACAAGGGAATATGGCAAGGTTTGTCCCGCAAAGGCATTTGTTTGAACAAGGCCGTGATGGAAAATCTTTTTGGTCTTTTAAAGTCGGAACCGTTTTATTTACAGAGCTTTCATTCGATTGATGAGGTGAAATGGGAGCTGGTGCATTATCTGGATTTTTACAACCATAATCAAATCAAAGTCAAGCTGGAGGGCTAAGTCCCCACCAATTCAGAGATAACGCAGGTTTTGCCGCCTAATATCTGTCCAACTTTTGGGGTCGCTCCAAAATAGAGCAACTCCTTTTTTAAGCTGACTTCAACGTTTGATAATAAACGCTTATAGAAACTTATAAAGCGGTTTTGAGCTATTTAAACAATAAGGGAAAACAAAATATTTGTATATAATGAAATAATGCCATAAAGAATATTGACCATTTAGGATTGAGTGGCTATAATAGTTGCGTTCGCAACAAAATTTAATGGGGTAACTGCAATGAGCTCGCTAACAAGATGCATCAGTGTAATAGCACGCTGTTCAGCCCTTAAGCGTTCGCAGGCGTTTAAAAGCTTAGGGATAACAGGCTGCCAGCATACATATATACTCAACGTATGCAGAAATCCCGGCATATCTCAGGAACAGCTTGCAAACAAAATATATATACATAAAAGCAATGTTGCAAGGCAGGTTGCGTTGCTGGATAAGGCAGGCTTTTTGACCAGAGCGCCAAGCTCTGAGGATAAGCGGGTAATGCTGATTTTTCCAACCGCGAAGGCTGAAGCTGCCTATCCCGTCATTCTACAGGCGCTGAAGGAATGGCATGATTATCTTATCATGGACTTTTCAAAGGAAGAACAGGTCCTGCTGGAAAGGATGATGAATCATGTCATGGACAGGGCGAGGCGCTATATTGACGAGCATCCGGAAGAGAGCATCGGCGAGATATGAGAAGGATATTATCATATATCAGGCCCTATTTGAGACGAATGGGCATAGGACTTTTAATTAAGTTTACTGGGACAATTATGGATTTGGCGCTGCCCTGGTGTTTAGCCTACATGATTGATGATGTTGTTCCCCTAAAGGACAGGGGACAGATCTATCTGTGGGGAGGAATGATGCTCGCGTTTAGCGCAATAGCCGTTATTAACAACATAGCCGCAAACCGAATGGCCTCGCGCGTGGCAAGGGACGCTACGCGAAACATAAGGCACGACCTTTATAGCAGGATATCCATGTTATCATGCAGGCAGTATGATGATGTTACTATTCCAAGCCTGATATCAAGGCTGACTTCTGATACGTACAATATGAACAGGATGCTCGGAATGATGCAGCGTATAGGCGTTCGCGCCCCGATATTGCTTCTTGGCGGAGTAACTGTAACGTTGATATTGGACGCCAGGCTGAGCTTGGTTTTGCTATGCACTTTGCCGCTGATCGGGCTGGGAATAGTCCTTATATCAAGAAAAGGAATACCATTATACAGTAAGCTTCAGCGATCGGGCGATAAAATGGTGCGCACGGTGAGGGATAATGTAACAGGAATCAGGGTTATAAAGGCGCTTTCCAAAACGGAGCATGAAAGGAGCAGATTTGAATCGGTAAACAACGAGGTCGTGAAGGCCGAGAAAAAGGCCGGCATGGTGATGGCGGCGACAAATCCGCTGATGAACATGCTATTAAACGTTGGCCTTACCTTTGTCATAGTAACCGGGGCGTTCCTGGTTCAGGACGGGATTAGCGAACCAGGCAAGATTATCGCGTTTCTTACGTACTTTACCATTATTTTAAACGCAATGCTGTCAATAAACCGTATATTCGTCATGTACTCTCAGGCGAGCGCTTCTGCAAAGCGAATAGCTGAAGTACTGGACACGCCCTTTGATATGCCTTTAAGGGAGGCGGATTCGATTACCACGCAGGATCATATAAGATTTGAAAATGTAAGCTTTTCTTATAACAATGTGCAGGATTCGCTTACAGATATAGATTTTACCCTTGGGCACGGCGAGGTCTTAGGAGTGATGGGAGCTACGGGAAGCGGCAAAACCACCCTTATACTGCTGTTGCAGAGGTTCTACGAGGCAAGCAAGGGAACGGTACGCATCGATGGCAGGAACGTAAATTGCATTCCTGGCGATGAGCTTCATACCATGTTTGGCATTGCCTTTCAGAGCGATACGTTGTTTGCGGACACAATACGGGAAAATATAGACTTTGGACGGGGGCTGCCAATGGAGCGGATAGAGCTTGCCGCCAGGTGCGCGCAGGCCTATGAGTTCATCAGCTCATTGCCGGATGGGTATAACCATATGCTTACATCAAAAGCCACCAATCTTTCAGGGGGTCAGAAGCAACGCCTGCTTATAGCGCGCGCCCTGGCGGGAAGTCCCAAGATATTGATTCTTGACGACTCAAGCAGCGCGCTGGACTACAGGACGGACGCTGCAATGCGTCAGGCGGTCAGGGAGAGCTTTCCTGATACTACAACGATACTTATAGCCCAGAGGGTGAGTTCGGTTCGCCACGCTGATAAAATTATTATGCTTGATGAGGGCCGGATAGTAGGAATCGGCTCCCATGAGCAGCTGATGCACACATGTCCGGTATATAGGGAAACAGCTAGAACCCAAATGGGAGTGGAGTAAGCTATGCCTAGAAACGATAATCCGAGGGAAAAACCGCGTGATCCGAAAAAGGTGATGATTCGCCTTGGCCGGTATATGCTCAGATATAAATGGCTGCTGTTAATTGCAATAATTCTGAGTTTTGGGAGCAACCTGCTTCAACTGGTGGGACCCATGCTGTCGGGCTATGCGATAAACGCAATAGAGCCAGGTCCAGGACATGTAGATTTCCAACAGGTGTTTCATTATGCGGGGCTGATGCTGTGCTTTTTTGCAATTTCATCCCTTCTTGGTTATGTGCTCTCTATTCTAATGATACATATAAGCCAAAAGATCGTATTTAATATGCGCAAAGATGTGTTTAATAAGCTGATGGAGCTTCCGGTAAGCTTTTTCGATAAATATCAGACTGGGGATATCCTCAGCCGAATCTCATATGATATTGATACGGTAAATACATCGCTGTCAAACGACCTTGTTCAGATACTAACAAGCGTTATAACTGTAGTCGGGTCTCTTGCAATGATGATAAGCTTATCGCCCAAACTTGTGCTTGTGTTTGCGGTTACGGTTCCCATGTCGGTCATATTCACCAGATATATGACAAGAAAGGTAAGGCCGCTTTTCAGGAATCGTTCGGCAAAGCTTGGTGAGCTTAACGGGTTTGTCGAGGAGATGGTATCCGGCCAGAAAACCATACGCGCGTATAACAGCGAGCAAGCCATAATAGGACGATTTGACAACTTTAACGATGCTGCGGTGGAAGCCTATTATAAGGCCGACTATTATGGGAGTATGACCGGACCGTCGGTCAACTTCATCAACAATCTGTCGCTTTCGTTGATCAGCGTATTTGGCGCGCTGATGTACCTGGGTGGACAGCTCACGCTTGGAAACGTATCATCGTTTGTGCTGTATTCCAGAAAGTTTTCAGGGCCGATAAACGAGGCTGCAAATATATTAAGCGAGCTCCAATCGGCCAGCGCGGCTGCAGAGCGAATATTCCGCCTTCTTGACGAGCCTGTCGAACCCGCTGATGCTTCGGGCGCGATAGAGCTGAAACATGATGGGGGAGAGGTCCGCGTTGAAAACGTGGATTTTGGATATGAACGAGGAAAGCTTGTGTTGCAGAACCTTAGCCTGTTGGCCGCTCCTGGAAAGCTGATAGCTATAGTTGGCCCTACAGGGTCTGGGAAAACCACTCTGATAAACCTTCTTATGCGCTTTTATGACCCTAACTCGGGGGTAATAAAAATCGACGGAACGGACATAAAAGAACTTACCAGAAGCAGCCTGAGGGGTTCGTTCGCTATGGTTTTGCAGGACACATGGCTGTTTAACGGTACAATATATGAAAATATTGCCTATGGATGCGACGGCGCGACAAGGGAACAGGTGGAGTCCGCCGCAAAGGCGGCAAGAATACACAGGTCGATAATGCAGCTCCCAGATGGATATGATACGATTCTTACCGAGGACGGTGTAAATATATCCAAGGGGCAAAAACAGCTTTTAACCATTGCAAGGGCAATGCTTCAGGATGCGAATATGCTGATTTTGGACGAGGCGACCTCAAACGTCGACACGCGTACGGAGCTTCAGATTCAGGCCGCAATGCGTAAGCTCATGGAGAATAAAACCTGCTTCGTGATCGCGCACAGGCTGTCTACAATACAAAACGCCGACCTCATACTGGTAGTGCGCGACGGACGGATCGTTGAACAGGGCAGACATGAAGATTTGCTGGAAATGGAGGGATTCTATTCGCGGCTCTACCACGCCCAGTTTGAATAATGTATGGAGCAGGAGAGCCTGAATTTGATAATTAACGCGATGAAAAGAGGTCGCATTTAGGCGGTAATAGCTGAATAACCGTGGGCTTGCAGACGATTACGATCCACAGCGCTTTGTCTTTGACTTAAGCGCGTTAAATTACTGTATCTCTGTTGGAATGAGGTTAAGCATATCCTCCTCATTTGCCACATTCGTATATACCTGGGGAACGTCGCCCACGATCACGCCTTCGGCCACGGCTATCTCAGCGCTTACCGTTATATCCTCCCAAACGCTTGGCAAAATCAGCTTAAGAGAAGCTGTGAGCCTTACTTTTACCCTGTATAGCGTCTGATTAATTCCAGCCGATTTGAGTTCCGATTTGAATTCACTTACCACGCTTCCGGCAGGCTCAAATTTTACCCTGATGTCAGGCCCTACTCCGGCTAAGAATGGAATATTGGTCAACGTTCCAATCGGGATGGCGATGCCCTGCTCCCCGATCTCCGCAATCCGCTTCTGGGCCGCCTCGCTGCTGGACGCGGCGAGGGTATTCATTTTAACGGTATCCGCGTGGAGCATGTATACATTGCTGGAAGTATTGTTCATTGATATAAGCTGGGCGTACACTTCGTCTTTGGACATCGACTCAAGTATTGACTCGTTTAGCGCTGTAGATGTTAAGGCGGTTACCCTAGCTTCCGCGAGGGAAAGCGCCGCTGGGTTCATGTTTATTCCCACGGAAACGAATATAGCCGCAAACACGACAACCAGAAATACAAGCACTATAAGCAGTCGTTTCTTGATATAGCGCCATTGGCGATGCTTTCTTTTTCTGGTTTCCATGCTGCCTCCATACGGCTGTGCCGGGCATTAGGATGTATCATCATTATATGCTTAAAGAACCATAAACGATACAAAAAATTGCTCCCTTGGCATAACCAAAGGAGCAGGGGCGTGCAAATATCAGGCCGCCATCCGTTTCACTATACCCAGAAGGATGTCAACGGTCCTTTCCATTGACTGAACCGGTATATATTCATATCTGCCGTGAAAATTTTCCCCTCCTGTACAGAGATTTGGACAGGGAAGACCCATAAACGAAAGCCGCGCACCGTCGGTTCCGCCACGTACGGGCGTAATAATAGGCTCTATCCCCAAACCGCGCATAACAGCGCATGCGCTCTCGATCAGGTGCATATGCGGAAGCAGCTTTTCTTTCATATTATAGTATGAATCGTTAACATCTATATCCAAAGTGCCTTTTCCATATCTTGTATTGATGTACTCGGCTCCGAGCTTCATAAGTTCTTTCATATGCTCAAACTTACGCCTATCGTGATCACGAATTATATACTCCATCCTTGTGCTTTCAACGCATCCCTCAAAGGAGGTAAGGTGGATAAACCCTTCATATCCATCGGTATACTCGGGCCTGGCGGCTGAAGGAAGCATATCGTTGTATTCATGGGCCACATGAATGGAATTTACCATCTTTCCCTTTGCCTCGCCCGGATGTATTCCACGGCCGTTTATTTTAATTTTTACTCCGGCAGCGTTAAAGTTCTCATATTCAATCGAGCCTAGCTCCCCTCCGTCAACCGTATATGCATAATCCGCGCCAAATCCCTCTACATCGAACATATCTGCGCCTCTTCCTACTTCTTCGTCGGGGGTGAAGCCAATGCATATATCGCCATGCCTGATTTCGGGGCTGTTCATAAGTATTTCAGCAAGCGTCATTATCTCGGCTATTCCCGCCTTATCATCTGCCCCCAGCAGCGTAGTACCGTCGGTAACGATTAAGTCCTGTCCAACATATTTTTCAAGAGATGGAAAATCCGATGGCGAGAGCACCGTATTTTCATTAAGCTCTATATCAGTTCCGTCGTATTGCTTTACAATATGGGGGCGAACGTTCGCCCCCGGCGCGTCCGGAGAGGTATCCATGTGCGCTATAAAGCCCAGAACGGGAATACCGTCGGCATTGGCTTCAATTCTTGCATATACATATCCATGTTCATCCATACGCGCATTTTTAATTCCCATGGCCTTCAGCTCTCCTACAAGCGCCTCAGCAAGCAGCTTTTGCTTGTCCGTGCTGGGAATTGCATCCTGATCATGCATTGATGCCGTATCAAAGGATACATATTTTAAAAAGCGTTCCACTACAGTTTTCATGATATCCGGCTCCTTTAAATTTTTAATAACGCTATTATATCATGTACGGCTGGTTTGATATAGAAGCGCCAGCGCCAAATAAGTTAGAATTGATTCAACGGGCGATAGTTTTATTTTCAATGGATATGTGGTAGAATCAATAGGTTGAGTATGAATAGTGGAGGTAAGATGAATGTTATACAGCATGACTGGATTTGGTCGTGCAACGGCTGAGGAGGATGGCCGCAAGTTAACCGTTGAATTAAAAAGCGTGAATCACAGGTATCTTGATTTATCGTTCAGAATGTCCAAGCACATAGCGTTTGTTGAAGACGCATTGCGCGCCTATATCGGCTCCCAGATATCCAGGGGTCATTTGGAAGTCACCGTCTCGTACAGAAACTATAGAAACGACGCACGTATTGTAACTGTAGATACGGCTCTTCTGGCGGCTTATTTATGTTCCGCAAGAGCCGCCTGCTCGGAACTGGATATCTCAGATGACCTTGCGCTGTCAAGCGCACTCAGGCTCCCAGACGTCACCACAATAACCGAAGAGGACGAGGACAGGGAAGCCGTCACCAGGCTTGCTCTTATAGCCATTGAAAATGCAATTTGCGAGCTTAAGTCCATGCGCAAAGCCGAGGGCGCCAGACTGAGCGATTCGCTTGAGCACTGTATCAAAAATGTAGAGCAAATAGAAAAAGTTATTGAAGATCGATCTCCGGCTGTTGTTGAGGAATATCGCGAGAAGCTTCAAGACAGGATCGCAATGCTTTTAGGCGACGTTAAGCTGGACGAAGCCAGGCTGGCGGTCGAAGTGGCGATATTTGCCGATAAAGCAAGCATACATGAAGAAATTGACAGGATAAAGAGCCACATAAAGGAATTTTACGGCATGCTTCTAAGCAGCGTACCCGTTGGAAGAAGGCTTGACTTCCTTGTACAGGAGCTAAACAGGGAATTTAATACGATAGGATCAAAAGCGAATGATTCGGGTATCGCGGCAAACGTAATAATGGCCAAAGCTGAGATAGAAAAGCTGCGCGAGCAAATTCAGAACATAGAGTAACGCCTGGAGGACATAAAGATGAAATCAATGCTGTTGAACGTAGGATTTGGCAATATGGTCGCCGTTGGCAGGCTGATAGCTATAGCTTCGCCGGACAGTTCTCCGATAAAGCGCATAATACAGGACGCTAGGGAGCGAAACGCGGTGATTGACGCGACGCACGGCAGGCGCACTAGAGCTGTTGTGGTTATGGACAGCGGACATATAGTGCTCTGCGCGCTTCAAACCGAAACGCTTGCAAACAGGCTTAACGCCAATAGCATTGAAGAACTCAGTACGCAGGCATAAAGTGAAAAGGCAATAAATTCTGGAGGTTATATAATGCAAAAGAGCAGAAACGGTCTTCTTCTGGTCATTTCTGGGCCTTCCGGCGTTGGCAAGGGAACCATATGCGATGGGATTCTGGATAGAAGCCCCAACGCCAGACTGTCTATATCGGCAACGACGAGGCCAATGAGGCAGAATGAAATAGACGGGGTCGATTACTTTTTTAAATCATATGAGGAATTCGACAGGATGATAAAGAACAACGAGTTCCTTGAGTACATGCATGTATTCGGCACCAACTACTATGGAACCCCAAAGGCGTATGTCGAGGATGAACGCAGGCAGGGGCACGATATAATACTTGAAATTGACGTGCAGGGCGCTATGAAGGTAAAGGAGGTATGTCCTGACGCGATTTGTATTTTTATTGCTCCTCCGTCTATGAGCGATATAAAAACCCGGCTTATCGGAAGAGGAACTGAAAGCGACGCGGCGATTGAGCGGAGGTATTCCGTAGCCTTTGAAGAGATGAAGAGCATGGATAGATACGACTATGTGGTTGTAAACGATATTATTGATAAAGCGGTAAGTACCGTTTGTAACATTATTGACGCGGAACGGTGCCGAATGGCACGAAATGGAGAATTATTGGAAAAATTCAGGAAGGAGCTAAAAGGAAATGATGAATTATCCGCCGATTGACGAGCTTATTGAAAAGGCAGGAAGCCGATACGCGTTGGTGACAGCGGTTGCTAAGAGGGCGCGAGGGATGATGGAGGCAAAGGAAGAGTCCGATGGGGATAAACCCGTTTCGGAAGCGGTTATGGAACTCTATGAAGGAAAGCTGATAATTAAAAACGACGTCGATTCCGGATATTCGGAGTAATAGGGCAAAGTCATGAGCAAGTGTGTGGTATTGGGAATAACGGGGTCGATAGCGGCGTATAAGGCTGCTGAGATTACAAGCCGGCTTAAAAAGAATGGTGTGGACGTGCGCATTATCCTTACAAAAGCAGGCGCGGAATTTATAACTCCCTTAACGCTTGAAACGTTGAGCGCTAATCCTGTTGTAACCGATATGTTTCTGCGCGACACTCCATGGGAGGTAGAGCATATCTCTCTCGCGAAGAGGGCAGATGCGTTTCTAGTAGCGCCCGCTACCGCCAATTTCATAGGAAAGTACGCTTCAGGCATTGCTGACGACATGCTGACTACCACTATCATGGCTGCCGTATGCCCTGTGTTGATTGCTCCTGCGATGAATGTAAATATGTATGATAGCGACGCCAATAAGAGCAATATGGAATTGTTAAAGCGGCGGGGATGCATGTTCATTGAACCGGACGAGGGGTTTTTAGCCTGCGGCGACGTTGGAAAGGGCAGGCTTGCGGATCCAGCTAAAATCGTTGATATTGTAATGCGGGCGTTGTACCCAAAGCGCGACCTTGAGGGCATACGCATCCTGGTTACCGCCGGCCCGACGCGTGAGGAGATAGACCCTGTCAGATATATCACAAACCATTCGAGCGGCAAGATGGGTTTTTGCATTGCACAGGCGGCGGCCAGAAGAGGCGCGGACGTAACCCTGATATCGGGACCGGTCGCGCTCAAAACTCCAGATGGGGTTAAAAGAGTAGATATAGTATCTTCTAGCGAACTGTACGACGCGGTAAATTCGCATTATAATAATTGCGACATCCTTATTATGGCCGCGGCTCCGGCGGACTTTACTCCAAGCAGAAGGGCTGTACATAAGATAAAGAAGCGGGATCTGGAAAGGATGAGCTTGGAGCTACTGCCCGCAAGGGACATTTTGGCATCGATGGGGGCTAAAAAGAGGGAAAGAGTTCTGATTGGTTTCGCAGCGGAAACGGAAAACCTTTTAGAGAACGCTGTGCTAAAACTTGAGAAAAAACACCTTGATATGATAGTCGCAAATGATATAACCGCTCCAGGCGCAGGTTTTCAATCCGATACAAACTCCGTAACCCTGATTCTCAGCAGCGGGACGGTTAAAGACAGCGGGCTTCTTAGCAAGGTGGGCGTCGCGGATTGGCTGCTTGACGAAACCGTTGATTATATTGCTTCAAAAAGGCAATGAACCATTTGGGGGTTATTGTATAATTCTTAAATATAAGATGCTTTTTTTAAGAAACATGTTAGCATTGCCTGGGAAAAGTATTTCAATATAAGCGGCGCGAAGCCGCTTTTCGCGCTGATGAGGAATTGACTGATGATAGCAAACGTTTCAGTGGATATTGCCCACTCGAATATAGACAGGCTTTTTAGCTATATCGTGCCTGAGGACATGGATGTGAGCGTAGGGCACAGGGTGCTAGTCCCCTTCGGCGCGGGAAACAGAAAGACCGAGGGTTTTGTTATCGGCCTTGACTATGAGGCTCAAAGCGCACAGGGCAGCCTAAAGCAAATTATACGAACGCTGGAGCCATATACGGTTCTTTTGCCGGATCAGCTGGAACTCGCAAAGTGGATGGTTAAAAACTATAAATGCCTTCTTGTTGAGGCGCTGAGAGTGATGATACCGGCCCAGCTGCGTGGAGGCCGTGTTAAAGAGAAACGCATACGCACCGTCAGGCTTGCGGACGGAATAGACATCGACGCGGTTATAAGCAAAATGTATTCAAAAAACGGCAAGCTCAAATCCGCGGTTCAATATGAGATCGTCGATATGCTGCAAAAAGCCGGATGCGAAATGAGCGTTAAGGATATTTGCGGCTTTATTCCTGGCGCTCAAAGCGCGATAAGTTCGCTTTTGCGTAAGGGCGTGCTGGAGGAGGACGGAAGGACCGTATATCGTCAGCCATATATGGATGAGGTCGCGGTAACGCAGCCCCTTTCTATGACGCCGGCCCAGGAAGCCGCTCTGAGCGAGATAATCTCGGCAATCGACAGCAGGCACGGAAGCTACCTTTTGCATGGAGTAACCGGAAGCGGCAAAACTGAGGTGTATATGCAGGCGATTTCGCATGCGTTATCCGCCGGTGGAACCGCCATTGTCTTAGTTCCGGAGATATCCCTTACTCCTCAGACGGTTGACCGGTTTAGAGGCAGGTTTGGCGACCGCGTAGCCGTTCTGCACAGCCGCCTTAGCCCGGGTGAAAGGTTTGACGAGTGGAGAAGGATAAGGCTTGGACGGGTAAGCGTGGTGGTAGGGGCAAGAAGCGCCTTATTTGCGCCGCTAGAAAATATTCGCCTTATAGTTATAGACGAGGAGCATGAACAATCCTACCATTCCGAAACTTCTCCGAGATATAGCGCTATTGACGTTGCATCGCATAGATGCTCTTTAAATGGGGCGGTGCTCGTGTTGGGAAGCGCCACGCCCGCTCTGAACGACTATTTTAAAGCTATGCGCGGAAGGCTCACGCTTTTGGAGATGCCGGACAGGATCAGCGGCATACCGATGCCAAGGGTAGAGGTGGTAGACATGCGTAAGGAGTTTTTAAAGGGCAACAGCAGCATATTCTCCACCTCTTTGTATAATTCACTCAAAGAGTGCTTAGACCGCGGAGAACAGGCTATATTGTTCATTAACAGACGGGGATACTCCACCTTTGTATCATGCAGGGGCTGCGGCCATGTATTTTCATGCCCCGACTGCGATGTCTCCATGACATACCATAAGCCCGAGGCGTGCATGAAATGCCACTATTGCGGCAGAATAAGCCGAATTCCTGACAAATGCCCCGAGTGCGGCAAGCCGTATATAAAGTATTTTGGAATCGGTACACAGCAGGTTGAGGAACAGTTCCTTAAGTACTTCTCAGTATATACGGCCCTGCGTATGGATATGGATACCACTGGAGCAAGAAACGCCCATCAAAGGATACTGAAAGCCTTTGAAAATAAGGAAGCCCAGGTATTGATCGGCACGCAGATGGTGGCTAAGGGCCTTGATATAAAAAACGTAACGCTGGTTGGAGTAATAGCGGCGGACGCAATGCTGCACATACCCGATTTCAGGAGCTGTGAAAGGACGTTTCAGCTTCTTACGCAGGTAGCGGGAAGGGCGGGCAGGCACAAAAAACAGGGGGAGGTCATCATTCAGACATATTCGCCCGATCATCCCGCCGTTACTTTTGCATCAAAGCACGACTATAAGGGATTTTACGATTATGAGATAGCTCAGAGGAGAGCGTCCCTTTTCCCGCCTTACTCAGCATTTATAAGGGTACTGATCTGCACGGAGGAAGAACGCCTGGCCGAAGAGCTGTCGGAGCAATATGCAAATGGAATACGCGAGATTGTGGAAAACACCCTTAAAAGCCGTGGAGCCAAATCCAGCGAGGTCTTGCTGATTATGGCGTCCCCCGCTCCGGTTAAAAGGAGACAGGGGATTTACAGGTATCAAGTGCTTATGAGGTTTGCTCGTACCAGAAATACGCCCGCGCTGGTAGACGCAATATATGATTATGCGCTGTCAAACAGGCGGGAGGAAATATCGTTTCCCGAGATCAACCCAATGGACATGTTTTAGTTTATTAAGCGTATACTGTTAACCCTGCATTGCGGTTATTTCCTTTCGCAGCTGTTTTATTATACGCTTTTCCAAGCGGGATATATAGCTTTGAGATATACCCAGCATATCCGCCACCTGTTTTTGGGTATATTCACGGTTGCTGTTTAAGCCAAACCTGAGTTCTACAATACGCTTTTCCCTGTCGGTAAGCTTCTGCATAGCCGCATGCAAAAGCTCCTTGTCAGCCTGCTCCTCCAGTCCTCTTGATACGGAATCGGAATCGGTTCCCAATATATCCGACAACAGCAATTCATTTCCATCCCAATCGATGTTAAGCGGTTCATCAAGGGAAACCTCCATTTTGAGTTTACATGTCCGTCTCAGATACATAAGTATTTCGTTTTCAATACATCTGGAAGCATAGGTCGCGAGTTTGATCTTCTTGCTTGCGTCAAATGTATTTACGGCTTTTATAAGGCCTATTGTTCCAATGGAGACAAGATCCTCAATGCCAATGCCGGTGTTTTCAAATTTCCTGGCAATGTAAACGACAAGTCTAAGGTTTCGTTCAATGAGCGTCTGCCTTACATCCGTATCGCCGGCAAGAAGCCGTGTCATGAGTTCCGCTTCCTCTGCAGGGGAGAGCGGCGGAGGAAGGGAATCTCCGGAATTGACATATCCTATCAGGCGGCCAATTTTAAGCGTACGGTATAATTTTTCCAGAAACTTTGCTAAAAACTTTATCATAGTGTACCTCCTTAAACGTCGGCGGTATTGGAATGGCCCAGATCGGGCAACGCCGATAGCGGTATAAGCGCGTCCGCACCCTCAATGGAGACAGAGCCAATGGCCACAAAAACATCAAGAACAGCGTTCATTTTTCCTGAAAGCTGAAGCCTGTCGGGCCGGAACCCATAAACGACCTCGTTTCCAGAAACGGTACGGCATGGTATTGGAATCGTTGCAAAACATTCAAGCTCCCTGGAGCTGATGACCACGACAGGAAGACCGCTCATAGGTTCGCAGAGCATATTACCTGTATCCACAATCGCGGACGCGCATATTGAAACACCCTTATGGATTATTTCAATTCGCAGCCGGCTATTATTGACCAAGCGCCTTTCCAGCACCCTTCTTATGACCCTTGGCATAAACGATGCCAGCAAAGCTGAACCCAGCATAACCCTTAGAGGTACGGCGGCAAGCACAAATCCATTTTCTAATTTGCCGCCCAGCAGGAATGCCAGACCGACTGCGGCTCCGCCTACCGCAAAGGTTGATACAAACAGGGCAAGCGCACTGAACATATACTCCTTTGCTGTTTTAAACGGAATGGCCAAAGCCATTAAAAGGCCCAGTACGAGCTTCATTGGCAATGACATAAGAAGCGGCACGGTCCCAACGGAAAGCGCTGCGTATATTGCACCCAGGACAGAGGCGGCAATCATTCTCCAGCATGGCAAACGTCTTGAGAGCATGGCTGCCGCTGTACGGAGGATAAGCGAATTCATCAGCGCGTTATCCAGCAGGAACAGTTCTATATACATATGGTTCACCCCGACTTATGCCAATATAACATATGATAGGTTGGTCATATGTAGAACGAGTGACGTGAATATATGTAGTGTTTGGCGAATTAGTAAACCAATCGGACACTTCCAAGATTGTTAATATACGGCTAATCTGAATATTTCGGCATACATTTAGAGTATAAAACAACCCGCTTTCGTGTGAGGTAAATATATGAGTACAAAACGCCGTATAATTTCGTTGATAATGGCAGCAGCGATAGTGCTGTACGTTATATTCATACCACAGTACTTACAGGATCAGCTGGAGCGGGATCCATACAGGGAATGGATCTCGCCGAATGATGAACCGTATTCTGGCATAATAAATGTTTGGCATATAGTCGGTTTCAAGCCATACCTTGGTAGCGTAGGGAGCTGGCTTAAGAACCGGGCGCATGTAATCGAGGCCCGCCATTATGGGGTATTCTTCGAGGTCACAGCAATGACGGTTGAAGAATGCTCGGACAGAATGCAAAAAGGGGAAAAGGCTGATATTTACTCATTTCCATCGGGATGGTGCGCAGCGGATATGCTGAGGGAGCTTGAGCCCGAGACGGAATACAGACTGATCGGCCGATTGGCCGGCAGCGGCAATAGCGGAGACAAGATCTTGGCGGTACCATACCTATATTCAGGCTACATGTTGTCTGTCAATACGTCGATTGCTGCGGAAAAAGGCGTTACTATGCCGGACAACCGAACAGCTTCAGCCGATTGGCTGAAAAGCGCGGTCCAGAAGCTGGATTATAAGCGTGGAAAGAAACAGGAGCATGTATATGGCCTGTCGGGACACAAACAGGTAGCAGCAATGCTGGGTATAAATGGTGAAATCGCTGAGTATGAACGCTTCAGGGCGCAGGAGGCTTCCATGGCAATCACGGATATACGGGCAGTAGGCGATCATGAAAGGCGCATTGCCGCTGGAAATGGATTTTCCTTTGAAATCTGCGCTGTGCCATATTACACGGATCTCATCCAATATATAGGTATAGCGTCGGACATAGAGGATATAAAGGTAAAATACGCGTTGGAACTTATAGATGTAATATTAAGTGAAAAAGCCCAGAAAGCGCTTGAAACTCTCGGAATGTTCCCTGTAATAGAAACTGAGTCGCCCGCTGAATTTGAACAGTCGTCCGTAGAGCTGCTTTATAGCAAGATGACCGACCCGGCAATTCCAAATACCTTTGAACTTAACACGGCCAAAGCTGGATTGGATTTAGCTATAGAAAGAGCGCTTAAGGGAGATGACGGGGAGCTTAGACAAATTATTAATACACTTGTACCAAACTTTAAAATGGGGTAGAATTTGATTGTAAGTTATGGCGCTATTGACCAAAAAAAGGAGTTATAATGCCGGATTTTTTAAAGTTGTTGGATAGTCTCAGCGGCTTGAGCGTTAAAACAGATGTTCGCATGAGGGAATATACCTCGTTTAAAATTGGGGGCGAAGCACCTGTTATGGTGGAGCCGAGGTCTGCTGCTGAGGTGCTAAAGATTCTGTCCATTGCCCGAAAATGCCGTTTGCCCATTTTTATAATGGGCAACGGATCAAACCTTTTAGTAAGCGACGAGGGCGTGAACGCCGTCGTAATGCGTATATGCGGAAGCATGAGCGGAATCAAAATTGACGGAACAGAAGTATATGCGGGTTCTGGCGTTCTTTTGAGTTCGCTGGCAAAGCAAACGGTTAAAGCCGGCCTTTCGGGGCTGGAGTGGGCCGCGGGCATACCTGGTACCGTTGGAGGCGCGATTGCGATGAACGCGGGGGCATACGGCGGCGACATAGGTTCGGTGGTTAAAAGAATTGACGCGGTGCATGGCGGGAGGATTTTAGCCGTCAAAGCCGCGGAGTCGGATTTCGGATACCGCCGGAGCAGATTTTCACCGCCTGAATGGATAGTTTGCGGATCCGTATTGAACCTTAAAAGGGACGATGGAATGGCTGCCGCTAAAATGGCTGAATATATGGATATGAGGCGCAAAAAGCAGCCCCTTTCCTATCCCAGCGCCGGAAGCGCGTTTAAGCGGCCCAAGGGGGAATATGCGGGGGCGCTGATTGAAAAGGCGGGGTTAAAGGGCGAAACGGTTGGCGGTGCGCGGGTAAGCGAGCTTCACGCGGGGTTTATAATAAATACAGGGGGCGCGACGAGCGCGGATGTGCGCTCATTAATTAAAATAATTCAGGAGCGGGTTTACGATATGTCCGGTATTATGCTGGAGCCGGAGATAAAGTTTGTTGGAGGATGATATGCATATTATAATCGTCACCGGTCTTTCAGGGGCGGGTAAATCCAATGTTTTAAGGGTTCTTGAGGATCTTAGCTATTACTGCGTTGACAACCTTCCCGTGGAGCTGATGCCGGATTTTGTAAAGCTATGCAAAAGAGCGGAACCAACCATAGATAAGGCCGCGCTTGTTATTGACAGCCGGGAAAGCGTATTCAGAAGCGACTTGGAGCTGGGATTTGCGGCTCTTGACGCTATGGAGCAAAAATATGAGATACTGTTTTTGGAATGCAGGGATGATGTGTTGGAGCGGCGTTACAGCGAAACACGGCGTCGCCATCCAATGAGCTCCAACATAATCGAAGGCATATCTATTGAAAGGGAACTGCTGCAGTCGCTGCGCGAACGGGCGAACTATGTCATAGACACCAGCGATTTGAGACCATATGAGCTTCACCGCTATATAGAGAGTATGCGCCTTGGCGACAGCCAGCACCCGTTTATGCTTGTCATATCAAGCTTTGGATACAAAAGGGGCGTTCCGATGGAAGCGGATATTGTAATGGACATGAGGTTTACAAAAAATCCGTTTTATGAATCGGGGCTGCGCAGTCTCTCCGGAATGGACGAGCCTGTGCGCGAGTATGTGCTTCGCGATCCGGCTGTAATGGATATTATAAACAATCTGGAGTGGATGCTTGATAATCTGATACCCAAGTATATAGAGCAGGGCAAGCACAGGCTTATGGTTGCCTTTGGGTGCACCGGCGGCCGGCATAGATCGGTATGCGCCGCATATGAACTGTATACAAGGATGAAGGACAAGCATCACTGCATATTGGCCCATAGGGATCAGGGGAGAGAGGACAGGGATATCAGCGAAAGATTCGTTAACCGCTGATTTATCTATTCTTTGCCACTATGCAATCGCGGAGGGGAAAATGTCATTTTCGCTTACAGTAAAGGATGAGATAGTGTCTCATAAGCTGCGCGGGGAGGAGGTTGGCGAGTTTGAACTTGCGGCCCTCACCGGTACTGCTGGAAGCATACTCATAAGCAGGGGAGAACGGTATATAGAGTACACGACGGAAAGCTACACCGTTGGGAGGCATATAGCAAGGCTTGCGCATTCGCTCCATGATATCGAATCCTCCGTAGCCGTTATGGAACGTGAAGGAAGAAAATCCAGGAGCACGGTTGTTAGGATAACGGGCAAGGGCTGCGAAGGAATGCTCTACGCTTCAGGTATGCTGTCAAGCACTGTAAACGGAATATCCATGGGCGGTGGGATGGATTGGACGCTGCTTGATACCCCTGGGAAAAAGCGCGCGTTTTTAAGGGGGGCTTTTCTTGGTTCAGGCTCTATCAGTGATCCTAGCCGGTCATACCATATGGAACTCGTTTGCAGGACGGAGCGTCTGGCCCAGGGCATAATGGATCTGCTGTCGGAATTCGGGCTCAATGCCAAACGGTTCGAACGCAAGGCCAGCCAGGTTGTATATATTAAGGACGGCGATATGATATGTGGATTCCTAGCTCTTCTGGGCGCCTCCGAAGCCGCGCTCAGGATAGAGGATGCAAGGATGCTTAAAAATGCGCGCAACGACGCTATAAGGATCACAAACTATGAAACCGCAAATATGCAAAAGACGGCGAAGGCCGCTGCGGCTCAGATCCTGAATATAGAATTGATAGCCGCGCGGATGGGAATAAAGGCGCTGCCCCAGCCGCTGTTTGAAGTGGCCGAGGCTAGGCTTAACAATCCCGAGGCTACGCTGTCACAGCTTGCTCAAATGCTTGGCCTGGGTAAGTCGTGCGTAAATTCACGTCTGAAAAAAATATCGGATATAGCGCAGGATATTGAAACAGGCACGGCTGATTTCTGAGCCACAGGAAACAGGATGGGAGGATTAAGATGACCGATTTTGTACACCTGCATGTACATACTCAATATAGTCTGCTGGATGGAGCAGCACGCATAACCGACCTGGTAGCGAGAGCTAAGGCGCTTAATATGGATGCGCTTGCTATAACGGATCATGGCGCAATGTATGGAGTTATAGATTTCTATAAGGTATGCGTAAGTGCCGGAATAAAGCCGATTATAGGTATGGAGGCATATGTGGCCCCGCGCTCAATGGAGGAAAAGCAGGGGACGAGGGAGTACGCCCATCTTGTTTTGCTTGCGAAAAACGATATAGGGTACCATAATCTTATGATGCTTTCATCGCAGGCCTTTCTCAAAGGGTTTTATTATAAGCCTCGGATTGATTATGACATTTTGGAAGAACACAGCGAAGGACTTGTCTGCCTTTCAGCGTGTTTAGCGGGCGATATACCTGCAATGCTGCTTGAAGGGCGCGACGACGAGGCGAGGGCGCTAGCAAAACGCCTTAAGGCCATGTTTGGTGAAGATTTCTATATAGAGCTGCAGAATCATGGGCTTAAAGAACAGCTTGAGGTTCTCCCGAAGCTGAACGGCCTCGCAAAGGAGCTTTATATTAAAACCGTAGCCACGAATGATATACATTATGTTGATAAGGCCGATGCGGAAGCGCAGGATATCCTGCTGTGCATACAGACAAACCGCTTTGTTGACGATGAAAACAGGATGCGGATGAGCGCCGACGAGTTTTACCTAAAATCCGGCGATGAGATGAAAAAGGCGCTTTTTGATTACCAGGACGCGATATTTAACACCCGCGAGATAGCGGATAAGTGTAATGTTGAGATTAAGTTTGGTGAAAGACATCTTCCCGAATTCAAGGCGCCTGGCGGCGTGGATAATGAGACCTATTTAAGAGAGCTTTGCCTTGACGGCATAAAAAGAAGGGTGCCGGACGCCGACAAGGATGTATACGACCGTGTAAAATACGAGCTTGACATGATCGTCTCAATGGGGTTTGTTGATTATTTTCTGATTGTAAAGGACTTCATAGATTTTGCAAGGGCAAATGAGATAGTGGTTGGGCCTGGGCGCGGAAGCGGGGCCGGAAGCATGGTTGCGTACTGTCTGGGGATTACAGGCATTGACTCGATAAAATACGGTCTTCCGTTTGAGCGTTTTTTGAACCCTGAGCGCATATCTATGCCGGATATAGACGTGGATTTCTGCTTTGAACGAAGGCAGGAGGTTATAGATTATGTCGCAAAGAAATACGGCAAGGATCACGTCGCCCAGATTATAACCTTTGGAACGCTTGCCGCCCGCGCTGCGGTTAAGGACGTAGGCAGGGCGCTTAGAATGCCCTATGCCGAGGTGGATCGCATTGCAAAGCTGATTCCCGGGGAGCTTAATATGACGCTCGACCATGCCATGGAGGTTTCACATGAGCTAAGGGCGCAGTATGAGGCCGACGCGAAGCTAAGGAAGCTGATAGACCTTTCAAAAAAGCTTGAGGGCCTTCAGCGGCACGCTTCAACGCACGCGGCGGGGGTTGTCATAGCGGCTAAGCCAGTATCGGACTATGTGCCTCTCCAGAAGAACGACGAGGCCATCACTACACAGTTTTCCATGAACACGATTGAGGAGCTGGGCCTTCTAAAAATCGACTTTTTGGGCTTAAGGACGCTAACCGTTATACGTGACGCGTTAAAATACATTGAGCAGGGCGGCAAGCCGGTTCCTGATCTTGAAGGGCTCAAATATGACGATCAATCTATCTATGACATGATCTCAAGGGGCGATACGGACGGCGTGTTCCAGCTTGAATCCGGAGGCATGCGGCGGTTCCTTACGCAGCTGAGGCCGGATTGTCTAGAGGACCTGATGGCAGGCGTTTCGCTCTATCGCCCTGGCCCAATGAAGCAAATACCGCGCTACGTTGAGGGAAAGCATGATCCTTCGAAGGTTAAATACCTGCATCCCATACTGAAACCTATCCTTCAAAATACATACGGCTGCATGGTATATCAGGACCAGGTAATGCGTATAGTCCGAGACGTTGCGGGATATTCGATGGGCAGAAGCGACCTTGTACGAAGGGCTATGTCAAAAAAGAAGCATGATGTAATGGCTAAGGAGCGGCATAACTTTATATATGGCATTGAGGACGACGGTGTTCCAGGCGCTTTGAAAAATGGCGTAAATGAGTCAACGGCAAGCCATATATTTGACGAAATGATGGATTTCGCGTCATATGCGTTCAACAAATCCCATGCCGCCCCATATGCGGTGCTTGCCTACAGAACCGCATATTTAAAGCTGTATTATCCCGTTGAGTATATGACAGCGCTGGTCAACAGTTTTCTTGGCAACGCCGACAAAATCGCTCAGTACATATACAGCATAAAACAGATGGGGATCAAGGTGCTGCCTCCCGATATAAACCGGAGCCAAGCAAGGTTTTCAGTAGAAGGCGGCGCGATAAGGTTTGGCTTGGCGGCAGTGCGCAATGTGGGGGAGAAGGCAATAGACGAACTAATTGAGGAGAGAAGCACAAGCGGGAATTTCTTGGATTTTTACGATGTCGTCAAACGTGCGCCAAGCATCAACAAGCGGATGGCCGAGGCCCTTATCAAGGTTGGCGCCTTCGATTTTTCAGGAGCAAGGCGTTCACAGCTGGTATCGGCATACGAGGAAATAATGGATTCAGCTTCAAACGACAGAAAGCGGCGCGAAACCGGCCAAATGTCGCTGTTTGATATGGCTATAATGGCTGCCGATGCCAATCCATATCGGGAACTGCCGGACATCGGCGAATTTCAGCGAAGGGTTATTCTCTCAATGGAAAAGGAAATGGCAGGGGTATATATATCGGGCCATCCCTTGGAAGAATTCAAGCCCGAGCTGGACAGGCTTGGGATAACCGCATCACAGCTGGCGGAACAGGATGAAACCGGCTCAACGGCAGTCGAGGATGGTTCACATGTGCGTATCGGCGGCATTATAACATCAATCAGACGCAAACCGACGCGCAGCGGCAACGGCCTTATGGGATATGGAATGCTGGAGGATATGACGGGTACTATTGAGATAGTTGCGTTTCCTTCCGTATTGGAAAAATACGACATACAACTTGTGCAGGATAATATCGTATGCATATCAGGACGCTTTAACGCCAGGGATGAAAAGGGCAACAGCATATTGATTGAGGAAATTACGCCGTTGGTAAAGACGAGCGAAACGATAAAGCTGTACCTGCGGTTTGATTGTCAGGATACCGATTTAAAGCGGCGGGTAATAGACGTATTGTCCAGGTTTCCGGGCAATATACCCGTTATTCTGTACGACGTTGGCACAAAAAAACAGTCCATAGCTCCAAAGGAGAGATATGTAAATATAACGGATGGATTTATGGAAATGATGGAAAGCATGCTTGGCGATGGCAATGTGAAGTTGGTCAAAAGATAGCGCGTGTGATATAATTAAAAATATTTTTAGCTTTATCAGGAGTGTATATGATGAAACGTATCGGCGTGCTTACAAGCGGAGGCGATACTCCAGGGATGAATTCCGCCATAAGAGCGGTATTTAAGGAGGGGGCTGGCAGAGGATATACGGTAATGGGAGTACTGCACGGCTTTAAAGGACTCTTAGAAGGCCGTATAAAGCAGCTTTCCTATGAGGACGTCGAAAATGTAATGCACAAGGGCGGAACCGTGTTAAGAACTGCCCGCAGCAGCGAGTTTATGGCTGAAGGCGGCATTGAGCGGGCCGTAAACATGGCGCGTGCCTATGGTATTAATGGTATAATCGTAATAGGGGGAGATGGCAGCTTTAAAGGCGCGAAGCTTCTTAACGATTGCGGGGTGCCGACTGTGGGTCTTCCAGGAACCATTGACAATGATATGGGATATACAGATTTCACAATAGGCTTTGATACGGCTGTAAACAATATTACAACTGAGATATATAAGATTAGAGATACCATGCGTGCTCACGACCGTGTGGGCGTAATTGAGGTTATGGGCAGAAATTGCGGGGATATTGCACTTTGGGCGGGCGTCGCGGGAGGGGCTGACCTGATACTCGTTCCAGAACACCCCATGCCATGGGAGCTTGCGGCAAAGCGGCTTTCCGACAACAAACTCAGGGGGAAGCTGACCTGTATAGTGATAATCGCGGAAGGCGCGGGAAAGGCTGAGGATTTTGCCAAATATGTAAAGGATAATACGGATGTTGAGATAAAGGCCATAGTGCCTGGATACATTCAGCGCGGGGGAAACCCGACTGCGTTTGACCGCGTACTTGCGTCGAGGCTTGGCCAGCGAGCTGTGGAGCTTCTGGCGGAGGGAAAAGCGGGCAGGGCGGTTGGAATAAGGCATAACAAAATTATAGATGTAACGCTGGATGAGTCTATAAAGCGCGGCGACTGCTTTGATAAAAAGTTATATGATTTCAATAATGATGTTTTATCAAGATTTTGATCTGGAAGGAAGATTTGATAATATATGAATCTTGCGCCCCCATTGAAGAAAAACGATAATATAACCCTTCAAATAGATAATCTAGGCTCGGAGGGGCAGGGGATTGGCCGCTATAACGGCTTTGCTGTGTTTGTTCCTTATGCCCTGCCGGGAGAGATAGTTGAAGCACATATAATTAAGGTTGCGAAAAACTATGCAATAGGCAAGCTTATCAGCATTACATCCACCAGCCCAAACCGCGTTGAGCCTCAATGTAGTGCGTTTTTAAAATGCGGGGGATGCGCTCTTCAGCATCTGGAGTATGAAGAGCAGCTTGAGTTCAAACGCCGTCAGGTGGCGGACGCCCTTGAAAGGATTGGAGGGTTCGTTGGAATTCATGTCGAGAAAACCTTGGGAATGCCCGAACCGAAACGGTACAGAAACAAGGCCAGCTTTCCGTTTGCGGAAACGGAGAACGGAGTTGAGCTTGGATTCTATGCAATAAACAGCCATAGACTAATACCGGTTGACGATTGTATGATCCAGGGTAAGGAGTGTATGTCCGCCATGCGTATTGTCCGCATCTGGGCAAACAAATACAGCATACCGGCATATGATGAACGTACAGGTAATGGTATACTGAGAAACCTGATGGTACGTACTACAGGCTTGGGAGAAATCATGGTAACAGTTGTCACAAGCGGGGAGCTGCCTCATGCTGACGATCTTGTTTCAATGCTAAGGGAAGGCGTATCCGACCTAAAAGCTGTAGTGCATAATATCAACCCTCAAAACACCAATGTAATTTTAGGCGGTCAGTATAAAACGATTTGGGGAAGCGGGTATGTTACAGAGCATATATGCGGATTGCGCTTTGATGTCAGTGCGGCGTCCTTTTTACAGGTAAATACGGCTCAGACGGAACTATTATATCAAAGTGTTATGAAATTGCTAAATATACGTCAGGATGAAACCGTGCTCGACATATACTGCGGCATCGGAACAATAACTTTGCTGGCGGCCAAAAGGGCGGAAAAAGTAATAGGTATTGAGGAGGTATCGCAGGCAGTTGAGGATGCGGTACGAAACGCGCGGAAAAATGCAATCGATAACGCTATGTTCATATGTGACAGCGCCGAAGATGCCCTTCCTACATTGGTTGCCCAGGGCGTTTCGGCGGACTGCATAATTTTGGACCCCCCGCGTAAAGGGTGCCATGAATCGGTTTTGAGGGCCATAACCCAATCATACGCAAAGCGGATTGCGTATGTATCGTGCAATCCCGCTACATTAGCCCGCGATTGCAAAATGCTTGCTGCTATGGGGTATGAGATTAAATGCGTACAGCCAGTTGATATGTTTTGTGAAACAGCGCATGTTGAAACGGTGGTTCTGTTAACGCAGAAAGAACAAGCGTAAGGAGAGAATGATGTTCACAGAAAAGGAACGCATTTTAGCGAATGAGGCGGCACTAACGGCATCTCTGCTGGGCAATGGATTGAATTCACTTCGTCGGGCAGATATGTATAATAAAGGACTTTATTATCAGGCGTTTTTCTCTTTGTCCATCGGAATAGAGAGACTGCTGAAAATTATTGTTGTGAGCCGGTATCGATGTGAGCATGACGGAGAATTTCCGGCCAATATTAATTTGAGAAAGTTCGGACATTATTTATTGAAGCTTTGCGAATATATGGAAATAAAATTTGATATGGACTCTGCACATTTGCACATTTTATCATTTTTAAATGAGTTTGCAAAAAAAAACAGATATTATAATATAGACAGCATGCTAGATATGAGTATTCACTATATTGATCCGCTAAAAGAATGGGACTCCATCGCTGAAACAATAGTTCAATTATCAAACAAGAAGAAGTCTATTCAAAACAGGGAAGTATTATCCAATATGTTGGATTCAGTGGCAGACATCCATTTTTACGATTTGCGTGGAAATGAAATTACAAGTTCTAGTCAAATACTCGACGAACTGGAGGAGCGAGAGGTGACACAATCTTATTCGGTTCAGTATGTCTTCCAAATCATTACTAAATTGATTGAACAAATAAGAAAACTGGAACGCAAGAAGTATTTAATGCCGGTTTTATCAGAATTTTTCCCCTTATATCACAGTCATTGGAGGCCTTTTGAAATCAGGCGTAAAAATGATTGGTGCCGCATTTAAAAAACAGACCCGTTTCCGTCCAAGCTGCGCTTTTCAGGAATCACACTCAACACAGGTTGAAAGTATCGTATTGTTATCCTACAAATCACTCAATAGTATATAAACGTGAAAGTTACGATAGAAGAGGAAAAAATAAGATGAATTTTGATTGAATTGTTAAAAAACAATGCCTGCATCAAGAGTTAATTATAAAATAATAAAGTAGCAGATGCAGAACATGGCTAAAGTATCCTCTTGAACTAAAACAGCGCATACATCCAGTACACGCTGTTTTAGTTGCAATAATGCGATTAGCCGCTAAGTTAGTTTGTTTTAATAATTTCTTATAAGTGTTAGTGAATGCCTTGGAAAGCTGGTCGCCATAGAGTTGATGCTGTGGCATGCTCTCCTTACATAAACTATTTGCACTCGAGCCGAATACTATTTCTTGTGACTTTTACTGAACAGCACAACACCTGCACCAGTCACAGCTGTAAGGATTCCTATTGCGGCCAGGCTTACCGCACCGGCGGCAGGAATATCCGAGGGGTCTGGTTCGGGCGTTGGCGTTATCGACGGCTCGGGGCTGGGCGTTACCAGCGGCGCGGGTGTTGGCGTTGCCGACGGTTCAGGTGTGGGCGTTACCAGCGGCGCGGGTGTTGGAGTTGCCGGCGGTTCGGGGGTAGGCGTTACCAGCGGCTCTATAATGCCAGGAGGTGCAATTTCCTCAAGTATAAGTACTTCCGTATCGAAATTATGACGGTTGCCCTGACCAAGCTCACCTTCAAAATTCCAGCCGTATCCATAAAGCTCGTTGCCGTTCTTTACAAGTAAGTTAAAGTCAGCGCCGGAAGCGATATAGTCTACACCGCCAATAAAGTATGTCGGCTCTGTCAGGTCCAAGATTTCCGTATTTCCGGGCAGACACTGCCTGCGGTTGTTTGCACCCCAAACATATAGATCGCCTTTATTCTTAATTGCAATGGTATGCACGTTGCCGCACTGTACCTGCTTAACATCCGATAATACAATCGTAGGGGTAAGGACGGGGTTAGATTGAGTTTCTATACCAACTTGGTATGAAGAGTTCTGTCCGAACATATAGAGGTCTCCAGCTGTGGTAAGGACAGCGCTGTGTGCGTTTCCGCAGCTCATGGAAGCAATCTCGATACCCTCCATAATTTGCACGGGGGCATTGGAAATCTGGGTATCTCCTGTACCAAGTTGGCCATATGTGTTGTATCCCCATGCCCATAGGGTGCCATCTGACTTCAATGCAATATTGTGGTAGGTGCCTGCGGCGACAGAAATAACATCTTCCATAATCTGCGTAGGCGTATTGAGGGTATACCATTCGCCAGTACCAAGCTGACCATAGTCGTTTTTACCCCACGACCAAAGCGTTCCATCCTTTTTTATGGCAAGCGTGTGCTGAAAGCCGCTACTAACGGCGGCAACACTTTCCATAACAAGGAAGGGGGTAGCCTTGTTCGCATAATCTCCTAAGCCAAGCTGGCCGCTTGTGTTTTGTCCCCAGCCATAGAGTTCACCATCCTGGGTAATTGCCATGCTGTGGAATCCCCCAAGGCTTACCATTGCTATGCCGCCTTCAAATACACGTTCGGGAGAAAACGCATTATAGCTCATATCCTCGTTGCCAACGCCAAGTTGAAAAAATCCGTTGTTTCCCCAAATCCAAAGGGATCCGTCCGGTTTAACTGCGGCCGCATGATATGCGCCGCCGCTGACGGTTTTAGCAAGATCTACGCCGGCATATTCCGTAGCGTAAGTCTTGCCAGCAAATACGCCGAAAATGCTGCAAAAACAAATCGCAAGCATCAGCATACTTGATAGCACTTTTTTCATGTTTTCGCTCCTCCTAATGGATAGTTTACAGGTCAGTCATATTGACCATGCATTTCGACCAATATTGAAAGTATTGATTTCTATATTGATCGTATGTTATTATACCTTTGTCGAGTCTTGACTGTCAACGAAGAATTCGATATATATTATTATAACGAATAACAGCTATGGAGGTATACAATGCAATCTGAAAATATAAATCCAATAATGGAAGCGCTTACATATTATAGATATAGGGCATGCGGTAAAAGTATATATGAAAGCCTAAACAGGTATATGGATATCTCTGAAGCGCTTAAAATTGAACTGAGACAAAGATTTAATCCCATAAAACAGCTTGAAAGTATACTTAACGAGCAGCTTAATATACCTCAAAGCATCATAAAGCAATATTTCAAACCAATGGACGAGGGAATGGGTGTTCGTGGCTTTTCGCTTGCAGATATCATCTATATGATCCCATCTCACAGTGTTTTTGTTGAGTTCGATACTGCAGAAAAAGAGATACTTTCCTATACCAGCGACGAAAAGAGAGAGATAATTACAGCTTCTCTTGTCCGGAATAACAAGCTGTTTAGCGAGTCTGATTTAAGCTGCGATAATTTTCTAAAGGTTATTGAAAGGCAGCATATGAGCGACGAGGAAAAGTGGCGGTTGATACTACTCTATAATAACTTTGATTCCATTGCAGCAGAGGTTTCGTATATGCTTCGAACCGCGGTTGAGATAATCCAGAATAATAGTTCGATTTACGAAGGAATAATCGATGAATTCAACGCTTGCTACAGCAAAATCGAAGGAAACCTGGGCGCTTATTTTTCAGCACAATATGATGCTAACATACCCGTATATGATGATGGGTTACTGTTCCCGTGGCTTTTCGGGTATGGCGATATTCAAAGCGTTTATTCTGACGAATTAAATAAAACCTCTTTTACATTTCTGGGGGTGCTTGTTGATTTTATCGCTAAAAAGGTCAGAAAAAAGCTTATGCCCAACGATTGCGATAGTCTGCTCAAGGTATTGAGCGACCCCAATAGGGCCAATATATTAAAATATCTTTGTGACAAGAATGCATATGGGCTTGAACTTGCCGAATACCTTAAGCTGTCCCCAAATACTGTTTCTCATCACATAAACAAGCTGCTGACAAATGGATTTATAACATCAGAGGCGGAGGGCAGCCGTGTGTATTACCAGTCAAATAAGGACAATATTGAAAAATTCCTGAAAATGCTTTCAGCAATGTTTTTAGGTAGGTAAAGTCTGCGACTATGAGTTCAAAAACCCCGCTTATTAAGCGGGAATTTTTGTATGTGTGTGACGGGTGATGTAAAGTTATAAGCTGTTTAAAAAGTTCTGATTTGTGACGCCTTTCGCCTAGGCGTGGTAAGTGTGAGCGTAGGCCCATAGGTATATATTCTAGCCGCTCCCTCAAGATATCTGATATATTTTATATATTTACCCAGCTTAATACTACATTAATACGCACTTATTCCATCGGATTAATTTGAATACTAAAATAATATAAAGTTATTTGTTGACGCGTGACTAAAATTGTGATACAATAAAACAATAAATATCAAGGAAAACTGAGATTTATGTCCATTGAATCCGATAAGCTTTTAGCTCGTATAAGCGAAGACGAGACACGTAAACAAACAATAATAGATCATTTATTGGGGACTGCGGAATTGGCCGGAAGGTTTGCAAACGCATTTAACAACAGGGAATTGGGATATGCCTGCGGCCTGCTTCACGACATAGGCAAGTATTCACAAGGCTTTCAGAGGCGGTTAAGGGGCGGCCCTAAAGTCGACCATGCAACCGCGGGTGCTAAGGAAGCTTCAAACTATGCTTCGGAAATGGGTTATGTCGCTTCATTTTGTGCCCAATATTGCATATCCGGCCACCACTCGGGACTGCTGGACTTTGGCACTGCTAGCGACGTAGGAGGAACTCCAACGCTTAAGGGACGACTAAATAAGCGGCTGGACGATTACCAGGCGTACAAACAGGAGATAGAAATTCCTAAAGTTTCTAGAATTCCATTAAAGTCTCTGGATAACCAGGGGTTTAGCGCGGCGTTTCTTATCCGCATGATCTTTTCGTGTCTGGTGGACGCCGACCGTCTCGACACAGAGAGATTTATGTCGAACGGAGCCGTTCAAAGGGGCGGCTACGACAGCATGCTTACCCTGTTTGAAAGATTAAATAATAAAGTCAGGCCATGGCTGGAGAACGGCGACCTAAATACTGTAAACGGAAGGCGGACGGCGATATTAAAGGCCTGTCTGGACAAGGGGCGTTCCGCCCGGGGCCTTTTTACGCTGACAGTTCCAACCGGAGGCGGTAAAACCATATCATCCCTCGCGTTTGCGCTTCAGCACGCTGTTGAAAATGGGATGGAGCGCATAATCTATGTAATTCCTTATACCAGCATTATCGAGCAGAACGCGGGTGTATTTAAAGACATACTAGGCGAAATCAACGTCTTAGAGCATCATTCAAATGTAACCTATACAAAAAGCGGTGATGAGCTCGACCTCAAGCAGCTTGCAGCCGAGAACTGGGACATGCCCGTAATCGTCACAACAAATGTACAGTTTTTTGAATCTCTCTTTTCAAACGGCACATCCAAATGCCGCAAGATACATAATATTGCAAACAGCGTGATCATATTTGATGAAGCGCAGATGCTTCCTACCCAGTATTTAAAGCCATGCTTGCAGGCAATAGCCGAACTGGTTTATAATTACCGCAGTACTGCGGTAATATGCACGGCGACCCAGCCGGCCCTGGAGAAATTTTTTCCAAAGGCATTAGAGCTAGAGCCAGTTGAAATCTGTCCCGAGCCGGCAGGCCAGTATGAGTTTTTCCGCCGTACAAGTATAAAACATATTGGAGAAATTTCTGAGGAGGAGCTGATAGAGCGCCTTAAACAGCGGGATCAGGCGCTGTGTATTCTCAACAGCCGCAAACGGGTTCAGCGTGTCTACGACGCTCTAGCGGGCGAGGGTACATACCATCTTTCGACGTTTATGTATCCTGCCCACAGAAGCCGCATACTGGCTGAAATCAAAGCGCGGCTAAAGGATAAAAAGCCATGCAGGCTTATAGCGACCAGCTTGGTAGAAGCGGGGGTGGATCTTGACTTTAGAGCTGTGTTCAGGGAATTGGCAGGGGTTGACTCCTTGATACAGGCGGCCGGTCGGTGCAACCGCGAGGGAGAAGAGGACAGATATGAGTGCGAAACCATTGTATTCAGCCTAACAAAGACAGAGGGCATAAACATTCCACGCAGCTTGGAGATGCCCATTGACGTAACAAAGCAGATAGTGGAAGCGCATGGGGACGTTATGTCCCTTGAGGCTATAAAAGACTATTTTGAAAGGCTATATAAGTACAAAGGTGAAAATGGGCTGGATTTAAAGGGTGTCCTAAATAATTTCAAAAAGGGATTGTTCATTCCGTTCGCATCAGTAGCGGATAAATTTAAATTAATCGAGGAGAATACCAAATCGGTATTCATTGAGCCTACTCCTATAGATGAAGACTCACAGAAAGCGGCCGATATAGCAAAGCGCCTGAGAAGCGGGGAGCATACCCGGTCGCTGACAAGGGACGCCGGACAATACAGCGTAAATATATATGAAAGCGATTTTGAAACACTCCGCGGCGCGGGCCTATTGGAGGAACCCCGTCTTGAAATATATATACTGAGGGATAAGCGCCTGTACTCTAAAGATAAAGGGCTGATTTTAAATGTAAGCAGAGGTGATGCGTTGGTTTTCTAACGGCGCAAATAATCAATAAAATAACTTTCTTGGAATGGAAAGGAGGGAGCAGATGGGTATAGGTGTTAGTATAAGGACATGGGGAGAACTGGCGCTGTTTTCGCGCCCTGAGATGAAGGTAGAGCGGTGTAGTTACGACGTTATAACGCCGTCGGCAGCCAGGGGTGTTCTCGAAGCCATCTACTGGCATCCCGGCATACGCTGGGTCATTGACAAAATCTATGTGTTGAAGCCGATTCAGTTTACCAGCATACGAAGAAACGAGGTTAAGGGTAAATTATCCGCTAGAAACGCTTTAAGCGCAATGAACGGCTCAAAGACGCAGCTTTACGTAAGCAGCAGGGAAAATATCGTTCAGCGGGCCTCAATATTGCTTAGCGATGTGGAATATGTGATCGACGCTCATTTCGAATTGACCGACAAAGCAAACGAATCCGACAACTCCGGCAAGTTTAAGGATATAATCATGAGGCGCCTCAGAAAGGGTCAGTGTTATCATACCCCATATTTTGGCTGCAGGGAGTTTCCAGCAAGGTTTGAGCTGTTTGAGGGGGATGGGGTTGAAACCGCATATCAGGATACGGAAAAGGATCTGGGCTATATGCTTTATGACTTAGACTACTCGGATCCGGAGAACATTCAGCCCATGTTCTTTCGCGCAGTGCTTAAAAACGGGGTTTTGGATTTGAGTAATTGCGAGGTGATACGATGATATTGCAGTCGTTGGTTCAATATTATGAAGCGCTTGAAAGCAAGGGGCGTATCACAAGGCCTGGCTGGTGCAGGGCTAAGGTTTCGTTTGCCCTGAGAATTTCTGAATCCGGAGAGCTTTTGGACGTAATCAGGCTGACAAACGATGTTGAGATCCGGCAAAAGAAGGGCGGCATTAAGATCATAAAGGAACCCCAGCTGCTGATCGTTCCGGAAATGGTTACAACCCGCACCATAAAGGTAACCGCAAACTTTCTGTGCGATAATACCAGTTACATTTTGGGTGTAGACAATAAGGGAAAGCCTGCACGATCACGGGAATGTTTTAACTGTGCCAAGGAGAAGCACCTGGAGCTGTTGGATTCAGTGGACAGTGCCGCTGCAAAGGCGGTTAAAAATTATTTTCAAAACTGGAACCCTGAAACGGCTATGGACAATGCTGCGCTGAACGATTATCTGGATGAAATGATGTCTGGCGGAAATTTGATTTTTGATATAGCTAATTTCGGGTATGCTCATGAGGACAAGGCCATAAGGGAAGCGTGGGAACGCCATCTTGAACGCGCTGAGGCGGATGGCGAAGATGCGGGGACTTGCCTGATAACGGGCAGGCGTTCCAAGATAGCCAGAATACACGGAAACATAAGGGGCGTAAGGGGAGCTCAGTCCAGCGGCGCTTCGCTTGTGTCGTTCAACGATCCGTCCTTTGAATCATATGAAAAAAAGCAAAGCTTCAACGCCCCGATAAGTACATATGCCGCTTATGCGTATACTACAGCCCTGAATCACCTGATATCAGACTCCCAGCACTCCACCGTAATAGGAGACGCCACGATTGTATACTGGTCTGAGGATGGAAATGAAGAATATCAGGACATCTTTTCTGCCGTGACAGAGCCTAAGGAGGACAACTATGAGATAGTTGACGGCGTGTTCAAAAAACTGGAGGCGGGAAGGGCCGTTGACGTTGACAACGTTATTGGCCATATAACGTTAGATCAGCGGTTCTACATTTTAGCGATAGCGCCCAACGCGGCAAGGCTGGCTATTAGGTTTTTCTATCAGGACAGCTTTGAAAAAATATTAGGGCACCTTAAGGATCACTACGACAGGATGGAGATAGCGAGACCCGAGTGGGAAACCAGCAAACGTAAATACATTGGCGCCTGGCAGATGCTTCAGGAGACTGTAAATAAAAAGTCAAAGGATAAAAAGCCCGTTTCCAGCATGGCGTCATCGGTATTCCGCGCGATGATATCGGGGGGGAAATATCCGGAGACATTATATCTTAACACCCTGGGCAGGATTTACGCGGAGCAGGACGACGAGGAATCCAAAATCTCTAAAATAACCAGCGGCAGGGCCGCGATCATCAAGGCCTATCTATTGAGAAATAAAAACTACGATAAGGAGGAAATTCCTATGGGATTGAATGCAGCCTGTGATAATGTAGCCTATGTGCTGGGCAGAACGTTTTCGGTATTGGAGGCGATACAGGAGGATGCGAATAATGGAATAAACGCCACCATAAAGGACAAGTACTTCAACGCCGCGTGCGCTACGCCGGCATCCATCTTCCCTGTCCTGTTCAAACTTAAGAACAGCCATATAAGAAAAATTAAGAAACCAAACATGGTGATTCATTATGAGAAGCTGTTGACGGAGCTTCAGTCAAAGGTACCGGCCGCGGAGCATCAGAGCGCCGCTTATCCCAAGCGGCTATCGCTTGAGGAACAAGGAATGTTTGTTTTAGGTTATTATCATCAGAATGAGAAGCGCTACGAAAAGAAACCAAAGGATAGTGATAACAAATCAAATGAAAATAAAGGGCAGGAGGCTGAATAATGATGTCAGAGACAATTAAAAACAGGTATGAATTCGTAATTTTATTCGATGTGGAAAACGGGAATCCAAATGGGGACCCTGACGCGGGCAACCTGCCAAGGATGGATCCCGAAAGTGGATACGGCCTGGTAACGGACGTTTGCATCAAGCGGAAGATAAGGAACTACGTAGAAGCGGTCAAGGAGGACACGCCGGGCTATAAGATATATATAAAAGAGGATGTTTCGCTCAACCGAAGCGACAGCAGCGCTTACGAATACCTTGGAATCAATGCCAGCAACGTAAAGGACGCTAAAAAGAGCGATCCTGACCTTGACAGGAAGATACGGGATTTCATGTGCCAGAACTTCTTTGATATACGTACGTTCGGTGCGGTTATGACCACCTTTGTAAAGGCGGCGCTGAACTGCGGCCAGGTGCGCGGACCGGTGCAAATCGGATTTGCGCGCAGCATCGACCCTGTAATAAGCCAGGAGGTCACCATCACCCGCGTTGCGATTACAAAGGAAGAGGATACCGAAAAAAAGAGCACGGAGATGGGACGAAAGAGCATAATCCCCTATGCGCTTTACAGGGCGGAAGGCTATGTATCGGCAAATCTTGCCCGTAAAACAACCGGCTTCTCCGAAGAGGATCTAGAGCTATTGTGGGAAGCCATCCTAAACATGTTTGAAAATGATCGTTCGGCCGCCAGGGGAAAAATGGCTGTCAGGGAGCTTATTGTGTTTAAGCACAGCAGTGAATTGGGCGATTGTCCAGCCCATAAGCTGTTTGACGCGGTGGAGGTTAAGCGCAGGGGCGACGTGGAATATCCTAGACAATATGGGGATTACAGCTTAGAGATACAGGAGGACAGGATTCCGGCCACAGTAGAGCTTATAAGAAAGTCATAATGGAATACAAGGAAGACGACTATCTGATGCTTTCGGGCATACAGCACTTTGCTTTTTGCAGGAGGCAATGGGCCCTTATCCACGTTGAGCAGCAGTGGCAGGAAAACGAACATACTGTTATAGGCGAGCTGTTCCATAAAAGGGCCCATGACCCCTATTTTCATGAAAAAAGAAATGACCTGATTGTCAGCAGGGGAGTGCCCGTCCATTCCAGGGCGATGGGGGTAAGCGGGATATGCGATATTATTGAGTTCTATAAGGTTGAGGACGGCATTTCCCTTCACGGGCACAGGGGGCTGTATAGGGTATATCCGGTTGAATATAAAAAGGGGCATCCAAAGGAGACGAGGGCAGACCAGCTGCAGCTTACGGCCCAAGCGATGTGCCTTGAGGAGATGATGTGCTGTAAGATCGACGAGGGGTCTATATTTTATGGGGAAACGCGCCGAAGGGACAGAGTGGCCATTACGGAGGAGCTTAGAGAAGAGGTAGTCAAAACCTTTAAGGAGATGCATGAGCTGTTTAATAGAGGATACACCCCAAAGGTAAAATGGTCAAAGAGCTGCAATGCGTGCTCACTCAAAGACCTATGCCTTCCAAAGTTAGGCAGGTCGCCCTCCGTTGCGGAGTATATTAAGAATGCGCTCGCAGAGGATGATATATGAAAAAGCTGCTTAACAGCCTGTATGTTACATCTCCTGAAAATTACCTTTCACTGGATGGGGAGAACATTGTTATACTTGAAAACGGTCAGGAGCTGGGCAGAATTCCGCTGCATAACTTAGAGGCGGTAATTTCATTTGGATACAGAGGAGTCAGCCCAGCGCTGATGGGCAAGTGTTCAGAACAGAATATTTCTCTATGCTTTATCAGTCCTAACGGCAGATTTCTTGCAAGGGTGACAGGGGGCGTTAAGGGAAATGTGATATTAAGAAAAAAGCAGTACCGGGTTTCTGAGGATGAAAAACTAAGCTTTGAAATAGCTAAAAATTGCGTGTTGGGTAAAGTATATAATTGCCGCTGGGTTTTAGAGCGGGCCACAAGGGATCACAGCACACAGATAGATCTTGAAAGGGTTAAGCGGGCGTCCTCATTTCTTCAGCAATCGCTGGCCAATATTTCATTAAGCCGATATATGGCCCAGCTGCGCGGATATGAGGGAGAAGCCGCGAGCGTCTATTTTGGGGTCTTTGATCAGCTAATCCTTCAGCAGAAAAAGGAGTTTGCGTTTCATGGCAGAAGCAGGAGGCCTCCTCTTGATAATGTAAACGCCATGTTATCCTTTATATATACGCTGCTTGCCAACACGATTGAATCAGCCTTGGAGTCCGTAGGGCTTGACCCATACGTAGGCTTCATGCATACAGATAGGCCAGGAAGAGCGTCCTTGGCGCTGGACTTAATTGAAGAGCTGCGTTCGGTTCTGGCCGACCGCTTCGTGCTTACAATGATCAATAAAAAAATGATAACTGGCCGGGGGTTCTCAAAAAGGGAGGATGGGGCGGTAATGATGAAGGATGATACGAAAAAGCTCATCCTGACCGCATGGCAGAATAAGAAGAAGGACGTAATCACCCATCCCTACCTTGGAGAAAAGGTGGAATGGGGTATGATACCATTCGTTCAAGCCATGCTGCTGGCCAGACACCTGAGGGGCGATATAGACGAATATCCTCCGTTCCTTTGGAAGTAGGTGATAGCTTTGATGGTTCTTATAACTTACGACGTTAACACAGAAACCGCCGAAGGGAGGACCAGACTGAGGAGAGTAGCTAAACAGTGTGTTAATTATGGAACGCGCGTACAGAACTCTGTCTTTGAGTGCCTATTGGACAAAGCCCAATGCGTGGCGCTTAAGTCTATATTAACCGATATCATTGACGAAGAGCTTGACAGCCTAAGATTTTATTATCTGGGAAACAATCATAGGACAAAAATTGAACATATTGGCGTTAATAAGGGTATTGATATGGAACAGCCGCTGATCTATTGAACGGAAAAGTCTAAGTACGGAAGCGTAGGCGTCTATTAATATCGCTTTATAGAGGATAATTAAAGAGGTTGGCGTTTACAGGTTGAGTTTATTTGGTGCTAACGGTTTTATCCATTGACCATAAGGATTTTAACCTCTGAAGCTATTTTAATAATATTTATAAGCTTGTATTATTTAGTTTATATATACCCTCAGTTGACAAGGGCAACAACCTTGTCGGCGTTTTGTATAATGTTTGATTCTCTTATATCATCTGGAACGCATTCTGGGATAAAAAGATTACCATCTAAAAATAGATACATTATAAATTAAGTTTTATTAACGTTACAAGTACTGAATCCGTTAATTAAAAACGCCATGCTTTTATTCAGGGCGCCTGCAAAATAGATAATCAAAGTATATCAAATGTTTATAAGCGTTTTTATAGCCAGCCGTTATAAATTAATGTGAGCGTTTGTATATATAGCATATAAGAGGACAGGAGGTGTCTTTATGGAATACAGACGAAGACGGAGGCGCCGTGGGACAAGAAACGGAGGTTCGGGCGCTGGCGGAGTGGTTTTAGCAATAGTGCTGGTTGCGGGTATGATCTATTTTGTCACCGCATCCTCCGCCGGCACCTGGATAGCGCAAAATGTTGTGGCGCCGCTGTTCGGTACGGCTACCCACAGTCCGGGTCCGTCGGCAACGCCTGATGATAACCCCGCGATAAACTCGGGCGACCTCGTTACACGCGAGATTGATCTGCCATCGGTATCCTGCTATATGTTGCAGATGGGTGCATTCGAATCCAAAGAAAATGCCGAAAAGCTAGCCAACGATATCAAAGACCAAGGGGCGGCCGGTTACGTATATCAGGACAGCGAACGCTTCAGGGTGCTTGCGTCGGGATACGGAAGCGAGAGCGACGCCAAGAGCGTAAGGGATAGGCTGAAGGATGAGGGCCATGACTGCACGGTATTCAACCTAGCGGCGTCAGGCGCAAGTTTCCGCGTTACAGCGACGGAGGCGCAGCTGAACAATGTTGAAAGCGGTTTTAAAGCCCTGCTCGATACGTGCAATGAAATCATGGAGGCGTCAATATCTTTTGATGAAAATAAATCCCAGGTTTCAGAGGGAAAAGCCGCAGTCGGAGAAATTCTTACAAAACTCAAAAATGCAGTAGAACCGCTGAAATCCGTTACATCCTCCGACGAGGTGCTGTTGAGGGTTATTGAATGCTATGATAGATATAGCAGTTTATTATCCGTACTTTCCAACGAACAAACAGAAAGTTTTGTGGATTTTTCGTCGAAAATGAAGTATACTCAATTACAGTTAACGCATGAATACGTTAAGCTGATGGAGGCGCTGTCCTCCCAAAGCTGACGAAGGAGGGGAATGCGCAATGTTAATATCGGATGTTATCAGGATACTGGACGCAAATATCCTATGTGGAGCCGATCGCACCGATTTGGAGATAGACTCCGCATTTGGATCTGATATGATGAGTGACGTGCTGGCGTATGTCACGCCCACAACCTTGGTCTTAACAGGCATGATAAATCCTCATGTGATACGCACCGCAGAGATGCTTGATGTGCGATGTATAGTATTCGTGCGTGGAAAGCAGGTAAGCGATGATATCATTGAAGAGGCCGACGAGCAGGGAATGGTGCTTTTGTCAACGACCAAAACCTTATATACATCAAGCGGCCTCTTGTATCAGGCGGGGCTTCCCGCATGCACGAGGAGCGGACAGGCATGACGGTATTATATAAGGATATATATCCAGTTGAGAGAGGAAATTTCGCCATGGCGGGCGATGCGTCGAGCAAGATAAAGCGACTGCTTAAACGTATGGATGTAGACCCCGTCTTGATTAGGGAAGTTGCGATATGTTCATATGAACTTGAGCTTAATCTTGTAATACACTCGCTCGGAGGCGAACTAATCCTTGAGATGACGGAAAATTGCCTTACACTTACCAGCTCGGATTGCGGTCCAGGGATACCCAATACCGAACTTGCGATGAAAGAGGGATACTCCACGGCGCCGGAGGACGTGCGCATGATGGGATTTGGAGCGGGAATGGGCCTGCCCAATGTTAAAAGGCATAGCAGCCGGTTTACAATTAAATCCGAAGTTGGAAAAGGTTCCATAATAACGGCTGAATATGACTTGTGACCTGTAGGGTTTTCAAGAAACGGGAGGATGAAGTATGTATAGGCATTCGGTCCGAATAGACAGGCGCAAATGTGTCGGATGCACTAACTGTATAAAGACCTGTCCTACTGAGGCGATAAGGGTTCAGCAGGGAAAGGCTAAGATGATGGATGAGCGCTGCATTGACTGCGGAAGGTGTCTTTCCGCCTGCCCGCATCATGCAATGGTTTCTGTTACAACGCCAGTTTCGGCTCTTGGAACATTTAAATATAACATAGTAATACCGTCCACTACACTCTATTCGCAATTTAAGGGCTTGGAGGATCTTGAGGATATATACGCGGGACTTTACGCAATGGGCTTTGACGCCATATATGAAGAGGCCAAAGCGGTTGAAATATTTTCTGAAGCTATAAGCAGATATATTCACAGCTCAGATGCCATATATCCGGTTATACCATGCGCATGCCCTGTAGTGCCAAGGCTGATTACGGCGATGTATCCAAACCTAATAGACAATCTTGCCCCGTTTGTAGCGCCAAACGAGATAGCCGCGCGTGTTGCAAAGGAAGAGTTCTGCGAGGCCGTAGGAGTTACCAGAAATGAGGTAGGAGCTTATTATATCTCTGCGTGCGCGGCCGAAATGACGCAGATAAAAAACCCGCTGGGGATCTCAAAAAGTGAAGTTAACGGGGTTTTGTCGGTTAGGGATGTATTTACAACCCTGCGAAGCTATGTTGGAAAAAACGAAGCCAACCCAAGAAAGATCGCGTACCGCGCAGGAGCGTTTGGCTTGGGCGCCGCCGTTATAGGAGGCATCAGTTCAGCCGTGGGCACAGGACATCATCTTGCGGTGGATGGAATCTACAATATCATACAATGCTTGGATGAAATAGATAACGAACGCTTGAACGACCTGGTTCTGATGGAGCCGCTTGCCTGTGCTGGCGGTTGCATTGGAGGGCCGCTTTCTGTTGAAAACCAGTTCGTAGCCAAAAACCGCAACAGGCGCATCGCCAACTCACAGCCTCGTTTTGATCTTGAAAACGATGAGCATGTGCAGAAATATATAGGATCGCCCTTGATCCGTTTTGATAAGGAATTCCAGCCGTTTAACATGATGAAACTAAGCGACGACGTGGTGGAGGCAATGAGGATGATGGACAGGCTTGAGTGCATAAATAAAAACCTTCCGGGACTTGACTGCGGCTCATGCGGTTCGCCTACATGCAGAACACTGGCGGAGGATATCGTGCGCGGACATGCCGTGGAGATGGATTGCATATTCAAGCTTAGGGATAAGGTCAGGCAAATGGCGCAGGAAATGGTGGATTTGGCGAGCGCCCAGAAGCGTGGCTAGGGTAAATTCGTTTATTAAATTAAGGAGGACATTTTAATTATGAAAGCTGAAGAATTGGCCGTATTGATAGATGGAGCTATAAAAACGCGGGGAGGCAGGGACAATGAGATATTATGCGGCTGTACATGCGATTTGTTGAGCTGGGTAATGGCTAAAGGCGTGGCTGGCTGCGCATGGATAACCGTTCAGACCCACATGAACGTAATAGCGGTGGCGTCTCTTCACGATATGGCCTGCGTTATTTGCCCTGAGGGTATGTCGCCTGAACCGGCTACGGTGGCTAAGGCCGATGAAGAGGGGATAGCTATAATATCTTCTCCGTATACCGCATATAAAATCTGCTGCATTATGAATCAGCATGGAATTAAACCCGAGCGGGATTGATATGTTGCTTGCATGTGACCTACATATTCATTCGTGCCTGTCTCCGTGCGCCGATATGACCATGACGCCCAATAATTTGGTTAACATGGCATATCTTAAGGGCCTTGATATGATCGCTGTGGCAGATCATAACAGCGCTAAGAACCTGCCTGCATGCAAGGCAGCTGCAGATGAGAGAAATATGCTCCTTTTGCCCGCTATTGAGGCGGAAAGCAGGGAGGAGGTTCATGTGCTTTGCTATTTTCCAACTGTGGAATCAGCGCTTGCTATGGGCGACTACCTGTATCAACATCTGCCGGATATTAAAAACAGTCCGGAGCTGTTTGGTGAGCAGATAGCCATGAACTCCGAGGATGTGCCTATATACAGGGAAGAAAAGCTCCTCATACAATCCACGACGCTATCCATTGATAGTATTGCAGACCGGTGCAGAGCGTTCGGCGGCGTGCCTGTGCCAGCACATATAAACCGCTCGTCGAATTCGCTGATATCCAGTCTCGGATTTGTTCCTCCTCAAAGCGGATTCACTGCGTTGGAGGTATATAGGGGGCTGCCCGCGGCTGGCGTGGACGTTGACCAATACCATATACTGTATTCGTCGGACGCGCATTATCTGGAAAATATACTTGAGAGGGAGAACTTCATAAACGTAAGGGAAAGGAGCATTGGCTCGGTACTTGAATATCTGTCCAGCAAAAAAGATGTTTAAAAAATGATTGTCATAAAAAGTTTGGTTTTCAAATTATAGGAAATAATGTATTATTATAATTGGAGTATTGGGACGGAATATCAATTACAGGAGGATTTACTAATGGAAAAAGGTAAGCTGAATACCAAGAAACTGATACTGGCCGGCATTTTTTTAGTAATAATAGTGCTGATGACGTCCTTGCTGCGCGTGCCGGTATATCAGACCACCGATAGCGGTACTTCTCCCGTAATCCGTAATAACGGCGATCCGGCGGGATCGTACCTGAATCTTGGCGATGCGCCTATATATGCAGCTGCATTGGTACTTGGCGGGCCGCTTGGAGCGCTTGTAGCAGCTATAGGTTCATGCCTTGCGGATATATTCGTGGGAAGCTCGGTCTATGCTATTCCAAGCTTTATTATTAAGGGTTGCATGGCTTTACTGGCGGCTAGGCTGCTTAAAAAAGGAAGCGGCTGGATGGAGCTTATAAAGGTATGCCTGTATTGCTCACTTATAATGATTGCGGGATATTTTCTGTTTGATCTTGTAATAATGGGCGATTACGGGGTTGCATCGTTCGCGTTGCCGCTTGATTTGCTACAAACTGTGGTTAACACTATCCTCGCTGTACCCGTATTAAAAGTCCTAAGCGGGAAACTCTATAAAGAAAAGGATAATGATTTTATTGTTAGGGTGAAATAGCGAATGAAATTAACCGTTTTAGGAAAATACGGGCCGTTTCCTGCAGCTACAGGAGCGTGTTCAGGCTATCTTGTTGAAACCGAGCAGGCGTCTATCATTCTGGACCTTGGAAATGGCGCCCTTAGCCGGCTATTGTATAAAAAACCTAGGCTCACAGTGGACGGCGTAATATTGTCCCACCTCCACAGCGACCATATGTCGGATATGCTTGTGCTGAGATATGCGCTAAAACAGCTTCATTCAAGGGATAGGTCCATTCCCACACCTTTGTCGGTTGTTGCGCCTTCCGAGCCTGAGCTTGAATTCAGGCAGCTGGTATCCTCCGGCGTTTATGACATGATAGCCGCCAGGGATGGTATGAAGCTGAAATTCAAGGATCTAACGGTTGTTTTGCACAGAATGACTCATACTGTTGTTTCCTATGCGGCGGAGCTTATGAGCCGAGGTAAACGGATGGTCTATACGGGGGACACAGGTTATAACATGCGCCTCGAATCCCTGTGCAGCGGAGCGGATCTGCTGCTTGCCGATACATGTTACCTAAACGCCGATAAAACCACGGAAAACGCGGCGCATCTGACTGCCGGCGAGGCTGGGAGGCTTGCGAAACGATGTGGCGTAAAGCAGCTTATCTGTACTCACATCTGGGGCGGCAGTATTGACGATGCCGGCGTACTTGGCGAAGCCAGGGCTGAATTCCCAACCGCGGAGGTTGCCGTGGAAATGCGCACATATGAGGTTTAAACTCACTATTGTATAAATAAATACGCCTGTTAAATTTAACAGGCGTATAGTTATTTAATCGTATATTATAGTTTTTAGGATGGTAGGGTGTAAATGGAAAGGCTTAATGAATTTTTAAGAAAATACGATAAAATAGCCATAGCGCTGTCGGGAGGCGCGGACAGCGCCTGTTTGCTAAAGGCAGCCGTTAAAGCTATAGGCTCTAAAAATGTTTTGGCCATAACGGTCCACAGCGAATTCATGCCCGATGCGGAGCTCACAATGGCCAGGCGCTTTGGCCAGCTTGCAGGCGTAGAGCATATGGTTATAGAAGTATGCGCTCTTGATAACGAATTTGCCGCCGCAAATGGACCAAAGAGGTGTTATTATTGCAAGCGCGCAATATTTACCGAGATTCTTAATCAAGCATGGATTCATGGAATAAAGGCTGTAATGGATGGCACCAACGCTGATGATACTTCAGACTACCGTCCAGGAATGGAAGCGTTAAGTGAACTCGGCATTATAAGTCCATTTTTAGAGCTTAACATGAAAAAAACGGATATTATACAGCTTTTTGAAGATACAGACGATTTAAGCGCTCCATCCTATGCCTGCCTGGCTACCAGAGTGCCTACTGGAACGAAGATTACACTACAAGACCTGGAAAGGGCCGACCGGGGCGAAACGCTGCTTAGGTCCATGGGGTTTTCAAAACTTAGGGTGAGGATTCACGGCGATTGTGCTAGGCTGGAATTATCAGTGGATGAGATTGACAAGGCTTTTGAAATGAAAAGCAATATATCAAATGCGCTAAAATCGGTTGGATTCAGGTACGTATCGCTTGATCTGGATGGTTATGTTCAGGGAAATATGAACGAAAGGCGGGCCTAGGTGTTATGAACGCTGAAATATATGACGACCTCGGCTTTGCAAAGGTTGATCTGAGCCGGGAAAGGCGCCAGGGATATCCTGAGGTGATTTATGGATGCGGCAAGACTAACGAACAGATATGCGGGATATGCGGTTCATTGCTCTCAAACGGGGGAAAGCATATATTGGTGACCAGAATAGGCAAGGGCTGCGCTTGTGATCTAGAGCACAGGTTTGGGGAAGTATCCTATTCAGAGGCGGCTTCGGTCGCAATCGTCAACCCTCGGAAGCTGCACCCGCAGGGCAGCGTAATCGTGGCGACTGCAGGCACTTCAGACATATGCGTGGCCGAAGAAGCCGCGATTACGGCGGAAGCCATGGATGCGGATGTTATGCGGATATATGATGTCGGAGTATCCGGAATACACCGTATACTTGCTTATAAGGACGCATTGAGTACGGCAAACGCCATAGTAGTGGCTGCCGGCATGGACGGAGCACTGCCAAGCGTTGTAGGCGGCCTTACGGACCGTCCGGTTATAGCCCTGCCTACGAGTGTAGGATATGGGGCGTCATTCAACGGTCTTGCCGCTCTGCTGTCAATGCTTAATTCCTGTTCAGCAGGCGTAACGGTAGTAAATATCGACAACGGGTTTGGCGCGGGATTCGCGGCCGGAAGGATAAATCGGCTAATTGTAGGAGGAGGGAAAGTATGAGGACACTTTATATTGATGCGTTTTCAGGAATAAGCGGCGATATGTTTTTAGGGGCGCTTATAGACTGCGGCGCTGATTTTGATTTTATCCTGTCTGCGCTTAACGGCCTGGGGATTTCGGATGAGTTCCACGTTGAGGCAGCCAGGATTAATAGACGGGGTATCTGTGGAATTGATCTTAACGTACGCCTTAAGCATGGTCATAGCCACCATGACGGCGTTTCACACTCACATGCTGGCTACAGAAACTACTCTCAGATAAAGTCGCTTATTTTGGATTCGCAAATCAGCGCAAACGTCAAAGAACGGGCGCTTCGCATATTCGGACGCGTTGCGGAGGCCGAGGCGTACGTACATGGCGTAACAGAGGATGAAGTTCATTTTCATGAGGTTGGGGCGGTTGACTCAATAGTGGACATAGTTGGCGTTTCAGCCGCGCTTGAATCCCTGGGGATAAAGAAAATAGTATCGTCCCCTCTTAATCTCGGCGGCGGAACCGTAACCTGTGACCATGGAATTTTGCCTGTACCCGCGCCCGCTACGGCTAGAATTTTGTTTGGGTGTCCCTGCTACGGCTCAGATCCAAAGCACGGGGAACTCACCACGCCTACGGGAGCCGCCTGCGCTATGGAGGCCGAGCGTTTTGGAGAGCTGCCCTTAATGGTTCCGGAAGCGGCAGGCTATGGATTTGGAAAAAGGGATACAGGAACGCTTAACGCCTTGCGGATAATGATGGGTGAGGAGCGAGACGGTTCCTGCGGTAAGCCCACAGATAAAAAGGCTGGCAATGTAGCGCTTATAGAAGCCAATATTGATGATATGACAGGAGAAAGCCTGGCATTTGCCGCCAAGAAGCTTATGGAGGAAAGCGCCTTAGACGTTTGGATCACTCCGATTATAATGAAAAAGGGACGTCCTGCGCATGCTTTATCGTGTATGTGCGAACTGGCGGATAAAGACCGCCTTGTTGAAGTGATATTTAAACACACGACTACCTGGGGATTACGTATTGACGTTAAAACACGGACTTTGGTCACAAGAAGCACCTGTGTAGCTAATACAGAATATGGCCCAATAAGATTTAAAACGGATGGCGTAAGAATAAAAGCGGAGTATGACGACTGTGAACAGACGGCTCAAAGGAACGATGTGGGATTGACTGAGGTGGAAGCCGCTTTGATTCGAGCGGCACGTGGCGCCTCTAAACACGATAAATAATCCTTGTTCAATCGTATTCTCCCAGAAAATAGGCGTTTATTTCGTCGGCGACCCGTCGCATCTTGTCGGGGTTTATACCTATAGACCTAATTGTTTCCGCGTTAAGGCGGTCAATGCTAACCGAGTCCGTGCATGATATCCTGCTGAGGATGACAGTGCCGGACTTTATTGATAACGCGCTGTCCTGTCCCACTATTATGTGGTCAAACAGGCGTATCTGACCTGCATCCAAAATTATAGAGGCCATTCTGGTGGCTTCAATATCCTGGACGGAGGGCTGGAGATTGCCGGATGGGTGGTTATGACAAAGTATTACGCTATGCGCATTATGCTTAAGCGCGGACATCATAATTGAACGGGGATATATTTCGGCCTGTGTCAATGTTCCGATACCTATTATGTCCGAGCCCAATAGCTTTCCCTGCTTATTAAGCGATACTACGCAGATGGTTTCATTAGGCTGTTTATGCAGCAGCGATATGCAGTAATGCATTGCGGCCGCAGGGGTGTTTAGCAGCTTTTCGTCGTCGAAATGCTGCAAGGCGCGGTCATATATATCGGAAATCAGCGTAAGCAGAATTGCCGTATTTGGACCCACGCCCTTTGTGTTTGCCAATATCTTACGATCCGCCTTAATTACGTTGCACAAGCTGCCAAATTGACTTAGCAGTTCATGAGCAAGGGGATTTGTATCCTTTTGAGGTATACAGTAGAAAAGCAAAAGCTCCAACAGCTGGTGATCCAAAAAGGACTGCGGACCGTTTTCAAAGTATTGATTTTTCATTCTTTCTCTATGCCCCTTATGCGGGTTGTTAGTTCCCATAAGTTTCACCTGTTACATAATTATATGAAGAATTGATCTTTTATATAGAATTTAACGATTAATATGTGGATTGATCTGGTCAGGCACGTTCGCTTGAAATTAGCGGAGCGTGCCCGACTTATATTTTCAATTCATTAATATTTCCTGCCAGCGGTCTGCAAAGGCCTTTATATCGGCCTCCATTATATCAAGCTTTAGTTCCATATCCGGAGACCTCCTATCGTGTATTTCCTCAAGAAGCTTAAGTACCCGATTTAGATAAGCCTTTATTTCCGTATCGCGATCCAGCGCGTTTACGTCTTCAACCTGAGCGCTCGGCATTAAAGTGTCGTGCTCAGCGTCTCCCAGTTTATATACATCTCCAAGGGCTGGAACTATGGTTGTGTATCCCAGCGACTGCACGGCTTTATTCAAAGACTCCAGAGCCGTTTCCTCGCCATGTACAAAGAAAATTTTGTCCGGTCCCCTGTCAATATCAGTTATCCATTTTATTAGCTCGTCCCTTCCGGCGTGGCCGGAAAATTCGGTGAGCTGTTCTATTGTAGCGTTTACCCGTATTTCCTCACCAAACAACTTTACGCTTTGAACTCCGTCTATCAGCATCCTGCCCAAAGTACCAACCGCCTGGTAGCCGGCGAATACGATTGTGGAATCATGTCTGTACAGGTTATGCTTTAAATGATGCCTGATTCGTCCGGCATCGCACATACCAGACGATGATATGATTATTTTAGCTCCTTGTGTAAAATTGATCAGCTTGCTTTCATCAGCAGTACGGGCAACGCGAAGCGTGGGAAAATCAAACGGTGATCCGCCCCTGCTCATTTCAATCGCTTCCTCGTCGTAGTATCCCTGAGCGCAACGCTCGTATATACGGGTCGCCTCAATGCCCAACGGACTATCTATATATACGGGTATTTTGTCGAGGCCCGTTATCGTCCCCTTACAAATCAGCTTTTTTATGAAGTATAGTATCTCCTGTGTTCTTCCAACCGCAAAGCTGGGTATAACTATGTTGCCGCCGCGAGCTATCCCTGCCGATATTATTTTTGAGAACTGGGCTTCCTTAGCCTCATCGGTACTCAATTCATGATTCCGGTCGCCATACGTACCCTCTATTATGAGGTAATCCGCAGATTCGATACGATCCGGATCACGAATGATTGGCCGGTTATCCCTGCCAATATCGCCGGAAAACACGAGCTTGCTTGTCTTGCCGCATTCTTCTACCCACAGCTCTATAGCTGCGGAACCCAGAAGATGCCCCATATCCCTGTAACGTACCGTTACATTATGCATCAACCTTACAGTCTCTTTGTAGCCAACCGATCTGAACAGCTTTAGAGCGTTGTTTGCATCTTCAAGGGTGTATAGCGGCTCAATAGGTTCCTTGCCAGCTCTGAGACGCTTGCGGTTGGCGTTTTCCGCATCGCCCTCCTGAATATGGGCGCTGTCAGGCAGCATGATTGTAGCGAGCTGCGATGTTGCTTCCGTGGCCAGCACCACCCCGCTGAACCCTCTCTTTACAAGAAGGGGGATGAGTCCGCTGTGGTCAATGTGCGCATGGGTAAGCAGCACTGCGTCAATGCTGGAAGGATCAAAAAGAAACCCGCCTTCGCCGAGATCCGTCTTTGTATCCTGTCCCTGGCGCATACCACAATCGACCAGAAGCCTGCCTCCTTCAAATTCAACAAGATGGCAAGAACCGGTTACCGATCGTGCCGCACCACAAAACTTTATATCCATAAACGTTTGCTCCTATTAATTTTAAGAAATAGACTAATTACTTCAATAACAATTCATCGCGGCCCTTTCCAAAGTAAACGATGGCCAGCGTTCCAGGGCCGCAGTGGGAGCCTATTACAGGACCCACAGGCCGAATCACTACCGCTTTTGGCTTAATCAGCTCTTCTACCTGTAATTTTAACACACTGGCATCTCCTGGACAATCGGCATGGCAAATATATACGGTTTGATCTTCAGGCCGTTCTATCGTAGACGCGCATCCCTCCAGAATATATTTAATCGCCTTTCTCTGCCCCTTTATCTTCGCAACTGGGACTACAAGGCCGTCAGGGCCAACGGTCAATATGGGCTTTAACTGAAGCGCCGTTCCAAAAAAAGCGGCCGTATTTGAAATCCTGCCGCCTCTGCGCAGATATTCCAGGCTGTCCACCGCAAACAGGGAGCATGATTTCATCTTATTATCCTCCACCCAGTCGCGTATTTCATCAAGGGATTTTCCTGCCCGCCGCATTTCGAGAGCTACTCCCACGAGCTGGCCAAGAGGCATTGATATGGCAAGCGTATCGACCAGTTCAATCCTCCGTTCCGGGTATTTTTCCAAAAGCTCATTTCTTGCTATGCACTCATTGCTAAAGGTTCCGGACATTTTTGATGAAAACGCAATGTGCAGTATATCGTTTCCCTGTTTTAAATACGGCTCAAAGTACTCCTCTATCTCCGCAGGATTCCGCTGGGCTGTGGTGACAACCGCCCCTTCTCGGAGACGCTTGAAAAAAGCGGGTATATCTGTTTCTCTACCCAGATCATAGTAGCGTTCAAGACCATCATATGTATACGGCATTCTCATTACGCAAAAGCCGTTTTCATCCTCCCACTGGTAGGGGATTTCCGAATTGGATTCGGTGGTAATAACAAAACTCATGATACACTCCTTAATTAAGCTTATAATATAATGAATGAATCCATTTAATATTATATAACTTAATGGCGGGACATGCAACAAATTACGACAGGTGAACCTAAAAAGCATATAAAAATAAATAGCTGTATTGATTACTAGTCATTTTATATAATGATAACCTAAACAGTTAGTTGATATAGCTTTATAAGGGAAATAACCGTATCATTTATGGATATTGATCCATAATAATACCTGTGATATAATGGCATAATTCAATAGGGTAAATGCGGTGAAGGGATAAATCACGGCTATAGGCGCGTTAAGAGAGGTTTGCCTCCGGCTGAAAGCAAACCGCGTTAAGGCCATGAAGCAGTTCGTCCTGGAGCAGCTTTGGTGAAATCCATAATAAAAATCCGGATGGGTAGTCGAAGACGGGCAAGCCCGATACAGCTGAGAGGTTTTGTAACTGGATTAACTTTTAGTACAGAACGAATTAGGGTGGTACCACGAGAAAGCGCACTCGTCCCTTTGGGATGTATGCGCTTATAATTTTTTAGGAGGAAAAGATGTCAGATGATTGACCGACTGGACGAGATTAAAAAGAAAGCGCTTGCCTCCCTTGAAGCGGCCAAGACCGACTCGGAGATTGAGGAAATATATATATCAACTCTGGGAAGAAACGGCAAGCTAACCGAAATACTTCGGGGCATGGGAAAGCTCAGTAAGGAGATGAGGGCTGAGGTAGGCAAGATGGCCAACATTGTCAAACAGGAGCTTGAAGAGGGTATAAACAGTCGCAGGCAGGCAATGGCCGAAATGGCGCAGCAGCTCAGGTTTGAAAGGGAAAAGATCGACGTAACCGAACCTGGAAAACATATATTGCCAAGCGGCCATCTGCACCCGCTTACGCTCGTGTACCGCGAGATTAGAGAAGCTCTGGTAGGCATGGGGTTCACTACGTTTGACGGACCTGAGATTGAATACGACGACCTCAACTTCACAAAGCTCAATATGCCTCCGGATCATCCGGCAAGGGACATGCAGGACACCTTCTATATAAACGATAAGGTTGTATTAAGGACCCATACAACTCCATGCGAGGCAAGGGCGCTTATGTCTGTAAAACCGCCGTTCAGGCTTGTGATACCTGGACGCTGCTTTAGGGTGGATGAGGTAGACGCTAGCCATAGCCCAATATTCATGCAGATAGAGGGCCTGGTTGTAGATAAAAGTGTTACGTTTGGGGATCTGAAGGGCACAGTATCGGCCTTTGTACACGCGGTCTTTGGGTCAGATGTTAAAACACGCTTCCGTCCAAGCTATTTCCCGTTTACAGAACCATCGGCCGAGGTGGATATATCATGTACCATATGCGGCGGTAAGGGATGCAGGGTGTGTAAGGGTACGGGTTGGCTTGAAATAATGGGCTGCGGAGTAACAAATCCGCACGAGATTGAAAACTGCGGCCTCAATCCAAAGGAATGGAGCGCGTTTGCCTTTGGGGTAGGCGTTGACAGGGTGGCTAATTTAAAATATGGGATACCCGACATACGCCTGCACTATGAGAATGACGCAAGGTTTCTAAGGCAGTTTTAAAGGGGGACGAAAAGGATGAAATTACCGCTGAGATGGCTAAAAGAATACGTTGATTTCAACGTTACTATAGATGAATTCATAGAGAGGCTTATGTGGAGGGGATTTGAGGTATCCGAGGTTTCGGACGAAATGCCGGGGATAAAAAATGTAGTCGTTTGTACGATAATTAGCATAGCTGCGCATCCTCAGGCCGAAAAGCTTAGGGTTTGCAACGTAGATATTGGTTCGGACGCGCTTGTCCAGATTGTCACCAATTCAAAGAGGGTATACGAAGGCGCACAGGTTCCAGTAGCGCTCTGCGGAGCGACGCTTCACGACGGAACCGAAATTAAGCCTACAAGCCTTCGCGGGGTAGAAAGCCAAGGAATGTTCTGCGGAGGCCATGAGCTCGGCCTAACCGATGCCGACTATGAGGGCGCCGGCCTTGACGAGGTTCTCATTTTCAATGAACCCCATCCTGATGGGCAAAGCGTTCAGGAAGCGTTTGAGCTTGATTCCGTTATATTCGATATAGAGCTTACGCCAAACAGGGCTGATTGCCAGAGTATTATCGGAATGTGCCGTGAGGCGGCCGCTGCTTTGGGACAGAAGTTCATTGAACCCAAGATCAGAGAAGTAACCGGTGTTGGCGATATATCGGAGTACGCCAAGGTAACGGTGGGCAATAGCGAGCTTTGCCCCAGGTATTGCGCAAGGGCCGTAATCGATCTGAGGATCGGGCCCTCGCCTAAATGGCTGCAGAAAAAGCTGAGAAGCGTGGGCCTTAGGCCGATCAACAACATAGTAGATATAACGAACTTAGTAATGGTGGAGTATGGTCATCCGATGCATGCGTTTGACCTTGCGTGCGTTAATGGCGGGCATATTATAGTGCGCAACGCTTATGAAGGCGAAACTGTCATAACTCTGGATGGAAAGCGGCGTGACGTTACCCCAGACATGCTTTTAATAGCTGATCCCCAAAAAGGAGTTGGTATAGCCGGCGTAATGGGTGGAGAAAACTCCGAAATAACGGCCAATACAAGGGCTACGTTATTCGAGTCAGCGGTTTTCAAGGGCAGCAGCATCCGTTCTACAACGAGAAAACTGCATCATACCACCGATTCGGCCATCCGTTTTATGAGAGGCGTAGAGCCTGTAAACGCTATGAAGGCTGTCAAAAGGGCTATTGAATTGGTTGACAGCCTCAATGCCGGCAGGGTAATAGGCGGTACTATCGACGTATGCGGAGCTGATATAAACGAACGCATCGTTGAAGCGGACTGGCGGCATATTAACCGGATTAATAACCTTGAGCTTGAACCACGGGATATGGCGGAACTCCTTGAAACTATAAATATACGGGCGGATATTGATGGTGAAAAGCTGAGAATCAGGGTGCCTCATTACAGGGTTGATATTGAAAGCGGCATTGAAACCGACTGGGATATCGCCGAGGAGATAGCGCGTCTCTATGGATATGAGAGGATAAACCCTACGCTTATGCGCGGTGAAACCTTCTGCGGTTCCATAAGCGCCGTGTTTAAAGCGGAGGATAGGGCAAAAGACTTGCTCGCGGCTTTAGGCGCATGTGAAATGTATAATTATAACTTTATGTCTCCGGATGAGCTTTCGTCGCTAAAGCTGGGTTCAATGGATGAAAGAAGGCTTGCTGTAAAAATAATGAACCCCTTTGGGCAGGATCAAAGCCTTATGAGAACCACCTTGATACCTGGAATGCTTAGATCGCTGGCTGTAAATTTAAACAGGCGTACAGAGCATAGCCGTTTCTTTGAGATTGGAAACGTGCATATAAACAACAATCCATCCCTGCCTGAGCAGAGGAAAAATATCTGCATCGCATACATGGACCAAGAGGACTTTTTCACCTTAAAGGGCACGGTCGAGTCGCTGCTTATGGGATTTGGCATAAATGATGCGGCGTTTAGGGTTGGTTACAGCAACCATTTCCAGCCAGGGCAGAATGCCGTATTAATTGTGGATGGTGAGGAGATAGGCGAGATGGGTGCGATACACCCCGATACGCTGAAGGCGTTTGATATTACAGCACGCGTCTTCATCTGCGAGCTATCCTTTGATAAGCTGTTTGGGCTTAATCAACCGGTGCGCGCCTATAGTCCAATTCCAAGATATCCGGTTGTAAAGCGGGATATTGCGGTGATTGTGGATGAAGGCGTTTGCGCGGACGATGTCGCCAGGGCCATACTATCGGCAGAAACAGGCGTTATTATTGAGGATATATATCTTTTCGACGTATACCGCGGAAAAGGCGTTCCAGATGGAAAAAAGAGCATGGCATATTCATTCCTGCTTCGCAGCCCTGATCACACCTTGGTAGATGAGGAAATAACGGCGGCAGTGGCCTCGATACTGGAGAGCTTAAACGCGAGACTTGGCGCAAAGCTGCGCTAAGAGGGATTAACGGGCTAAAAAGTGATGACTAATGTAAATTGCAGTTGACATTGGACTATTGACTGTGATAGGATGCTTTGGTGAGCCGCTCCGTTTCGGCCTTAAAGTGTTGCTGAAACCGCCGAATTCGGGCGAGACTGGTAAGAGGAGGTAAGTTTAGGTATGTATGCTATAATTCGTACAGGAGGAAAACAATACAACGTAAGCGTAGGCGATGAGATCGTAGTAGAAAAGCTCAACGCTGAAGTAGGCGATGTAGTTTCCTTTGACGTACTGATGCTTGTAGATGATAACGGCGTTAAGATTGGCACCCCTGTCGTAAAGGGCGCGTCGGCAAACGCAAAGGTTATCGAGCATGGCAAGGGTAAAAAAGTAGTTGTGTTTAAGTATAAGCCAAAGAAGAACTACAGGAAAAAGCAAGGACACCGTCAGCCATACACCAAGGTCAAGGTTACCGCGCTTAGCTGAGATCATAAGGATACCGATTTGACTGAGATCACAGTTTACCGCTCCCGCGGAAGAATAGCGGGATTTAAAGCAAATGGACACACGGGGTACGCCGAGAGCGGCGAAGACATCGTGTGCAGCGCTGTATCCGCGCTTACTCAGACGGCGATAATGGGCTTAACCGAGCATCTGGGTCTGCGGGCATCACATGAGATCAAGGAAGGCAGTTTAACCTGCATGCTCGATAAGAGCATATCCAATGATGAGTGGAAGAGCGCTGAGATAATTCTTGAGACCATGCTATTGGGTTTAAAATCCATAGAAGGAAATTATTGCGGATACCTCAGATTGACTGAAAGGGAGGTGTAGTACGATGATGAATATAAATCTTCAGCTTTTTGCACATAAGAAGGGCGTTGGCAGTTCACGAAACGGGCGTGACAGCGAATCAAAACGTCTTGGCCCGAAACGTGCCGACGGTCAGTTTGTTCTGGCCGGCAATATCCTGGTAAGGCAGCGCGGCACTCATTTTCATCCCGGCAATAATGTCGGAATAGGAAAGGACGATACGCTTTTCGCCATGGCGGACGGAGTAGTTCGCTTTGAAATCAAGCGTAAACGCAGGCAGGTCAGCGTGTATCCGTCTGAACAGGCGGCTGCGAACTGATATATTCAATTAAGCTTAAAATGGATGTCCCTTGAGGGCATCCGTTTTTTTTGGCGCTTAAATGTAGAAAACGACGGATATGCCAATGCGGTTTGTATGAAGGTTGGTTCGATATGGCTATATATCCGCGTTTTATCATATTTCCCAGGGTTTATCCTGTACTTTTATATAATAGTGGCAAAAATGTGTATAAAATGGCGTTTGTGTTTGTCAACTTGGAAATAACTTGATATAATACTAATTGGTTCTGTCACTGTTTATTCGTACTGAGATGGGGGGAGGATATTATATCTGATTTTTGGGTTAATTTCGTTTACAAATGCTAAGGGAGGTAAAAAAACGTGTTTAACAAGATTTTTAAGATCAAGGAACGCGGCTCGACTGTAGGAACAGAAGTAATAGCAGGCATTACAACGTTCTTTGCAATGGCTTACATCATTTTTGTAAATCCAAATTACCTGTCTGGTACCGGTATGCCTCATTCCGGCGTGCTTTTTGCAACATGCGTCGCCGCTGCCATAGGCTGTATCATCACCGCGTTTCTTGCAAACGTGCCGTTTGCTCAGGCGCCTGGCATGGGCTTAAACGCCTTTTTCGCATTTACCGTAGCCACGGCCGGCCTTGGCTATGGTATGGGATACACCTGGCAGCAGGCCCTGACAATAGTGCTTATATCAGGAATCCTGTTCCTGATTATTGCCGTCTCGCCCCTTCGCGGTAAGATTATATCTTCGATCCCGTCATCTTTAAAGGCGGCGATTGGCGCAGGAATAGGGTTGTTTATCGCCTTCATAGGGCTGATAAACTCGGGTTCGGGCATCATTGCGCTTGATGGGAACATAACCAGGCTTAACTTCACTATGGATGGAGCGCTTAATATGAGCGCCCTTCTGACGATAATCGGGCTTATAATTACAGCCGGTCTGATGGCTTGGAAAGTTAAGGGCGCTATCTTTATCGGAATAATCGTTACTACCCTGATAGGTATACCAATGGGTGTAACACATATACCCGAATCCCTGAGCTTTTCGGCAGAGGGAATGTTTGATACGGTATTCAAGCTTGACTTCAGCGGTTTGCTCGACCATGGGGTTATGGCGCTTATCACGGCGATTATAAGCTTTGCAATAGTAGACTGCTTTGACACCGTGGGCACGCTGGTTGGAACGGCGGGTAACGCCGGCATGCTTGATAAAAACGGAAACCTGCCTGGTGGCGACAGGGCGCTCATAGCCGACGCAATCGCGACATGCTCCGGAGCTTTGCTCGGTACCTCTACTGTTACCACATATGTGGAATCGTCAACCGGCATCAGCGAGGGAGGACGAACGGGACTTACCCCGCTGGTAGTTGGAATTCTCTTCCTTGTAGCGATATTCTTAGCGCCGATAGCGATTATGATTCCAGGCGCCGCTACCGCCCCCGCATTAATCATTGTGGGTGTTTTGATGATGAAGAGCGTTACTAAGGTTGAGTGGGATAACATAGAGATCGCTATCCCATGCTTCCTCACCATCGCAATGATGCCGTTTGGCTATTCGATATCCGACGGCATTGGGTTCGGCTTTATATCCTACACGCTGATAAAGATGATACGCGGCAAGTTTAAGGAAGTTCCGGCGCTTATGTATATTATCTCATTGTTGTTCATCGCCATGTATGTTTTGAAGAATATCTAACTAAAGTATCATTCCATTAAAGACGATAAATGGTGACCATGGACCCTGGTAAAACGGGGTCCATGACTTTCAATATAGATTTATACACAGGCATAGAAGCATAGTTTTCGAGGTTCTTAAGGCGGAGGAATTAAGTATTGAATATAATAAAATAGGTTTATTTTAAATTGATTTCATCCAACTACCCTGTACATAAGCCGCACATATGAATTCTGCAGCGGTTCAGCTTTTTGAAGTTGCAATACGCCAAGCTTATTCAGTTCTGATTTTGAGGTTAAGGATTCACCGTCTATAAGAGTGGCCGTGTCCTTTCCGCCTATCAAAACCGGCGCAACGACTATGTCCACAAAATCGATCAATTTTGAACGCAAAAACAATGCGTTTAAAGTCCCTCCAGACTGAAGGGTAATCCGTTTGCAATCAAATTTTTCGTAAAGGTCCTCAAGCGCTTTTTTCACGTTAAGCTTATCGTAGCACAATATATGCAGGTTGTCTGCCTGAGACTCATATGCGGGATGTGATCTGTTGGCGGTAATCAGTACAAAGGTTTTCGATAGATGTGTAAAGTATTCTACGCCATGGCGCGTCAGATGCTTATTATCAACAATGACAAAGCTCACGCTTTGCCTTTTGTGAGGAATAGGTTTTTCATTGACACCGATTTTAGCCTGAACTCTTCCGGAGTTGAGCGACCATAGATCCGTTGTACTCTCGATTTCGTAATATTGATGAAGGCCCTCGCTTACTCCCTTGATAGCGGGAAAGTCCCTGTCAACATCCATTTCATCGGTTGCCCCCGTACTGATCTTTCCATCTACTGAAGTCAATAAAAACAGTGTCGTAATTGGTCTGTTATTCATGCTTTTTTCATAGACCTCCATCATTCAGATGCTTTTATTATACTTGATTTTGTAACGCTATCAACATAATAAATTATATACCTAGACATCTGCCCTTGCCAACTGAGAGTATTAAAACAACGTATAAATAGGCAATAAAAACGGTTTTTTTAAGCAGGTATCAAAATTTGCGTATAGAATATGTATAAGTCCAATATTACGGAGGTTATAGCGATGGAAATATGCAGGAATATGACCGGGCAAACTCTAACGGTTGCTTTACGTGGAGAGTTAGACCATCATGCAGCCGAGCAAACGCGAAACACCATAGACCTACTGATCAACGAACTCAGACCTACGGAACTGGTGCTTGACCTTAGCGGGGTTACGTTTATGGACAGTTCAGGCTTGGGCGTTGTGCTTGGACGCTACAGGCTGCTTTCTACTAGAGGGGGAAAGATGTATATAACTGGTGCAAACCGAAGCGTTGATAGAATACTAAAGATGGCAGGCATATATGCTCTTGTCGAGCGCAGGGGATAGGGGGAAAAATATGTACCGCAATGAAATGCATGTGGAGTTCTTGTCCATATCACAAAATGAGAGCCTGGCTAGGATGGTTGTAGCTGCCTTTATAACCCAGCTTAATCCTACTATAGAGGAATTGACCGATATACGCACAGCCGTCAGCGAGGCCGTTACAAACAGCATAATACACGGATACGGAAATAGCAACGGTACCGTTTATATGGATTGCGAAATAGAGGATCAGCTGCTTACGGTAGCAATCCGTGACGAAGGCAAAGGAATCGAAAATATTGAGCTTGCGCGGCAGCCGTTTTATACATCTATGCCCACTATGGATCGGTCTGGAATGGGCTTTGCGGTTATGGAGGCCTTTATGGACTCGGTTGAAGTAACCTCAGAATTGGGCGTTGGAACCACCGTAACTATGAAAAAGACCATTGGAAGCGTGGTTATGGGTGATGAATGACTCTGCCCCGCTCAAGCATGAAGAGGCCCTGCGCCTGCTTGCGCTTGCTAAAGAGGGCGATGAAAGCGCGCAGGAGCTATTGGTAAAGAGAAACATCGCGCTTGTCAAATCCATAATAAAGAAATATCTCAACAGGGGCGTCGACTACGACGATCTGTTCCAAATAGGATGCCTTGGCCTGGTAAAAGCCATAAAAAACTACGATCCGGCATACCAGGTTAGGTTTTCCACATATGCCGTCCCGATGATTGCAGGGGAAGTAAAACGCTACCTTCGTGACGACGGTATGGTAAAGGTGAGCAGGTCGTTGAAGGAACTGGCTATTAAGGTTGCGGCAGCTCAGGAGAAGCTTAATCTGCGTTTTGGACGTGAAGCGGGAATTATGGAGATAGCTGAGGAAACCGGCGCTGACCCAGGCGATATCGTTATGGCGCTTGAGGCGTCAAGGCCGCACGCATCGATATATGATCCAGTTTACGGCGATGATTCGGATGCGTGCGTTATGGACAAGCTGGCGTCGGACGAGGACTGTGAAAGCGGAATTGTAAATAGGATACTTCTTAAAGAGCTTCTGTCCCAGCTTGATCCCCGCGAAAGGCAGCTGATAATGATGCGTTACTTTATGAATAAGACACAAAGCGATACAGCCAAGGAACTGGGTGTATCGCAGGTACAGGTATCAAGGCTTGAAAGCAAGATATTGAAGAAGTTAAGGGATGTGGCGGGGGAATGTTGATTGAGCCTTTAGTTTAAAACGATATTATCCCCAGATGCTCCAACAGAATCTTCAGGCCTATCAGACAGAGCAGGACGCCGGCGATGAGCTCGGCGCGTCTTTTGAATACTTCGCCGAGTTTTTTGCCCAGGACCGCTCCGCAGCACGACAGGACAAATGTAATAATACCTATTAGAGCAACCGCTAACCACAGCGTATTCTGAGCCATTGAAAGGCTGGCGAAGCCTATCCCTACAGCAAGCGCGTCAATGCTGGTTGCAATGGCCATAATTATCAGGGCGCTAAACGCAAATGGGTTGGATTTGGGCCTGTCATCTCCTTTAAACGATTCGATCACCATTTTTATACCTATAAAGCCCAGCAGGGCAAAGGCTATCCAATGATCAAAACTTTCTATAAGCCCGCTTACCGTTTGACCAAGCAACCATCCTAGGACAGGCATTAAAAACTGAAAGCCGCCGAACAGGGCAGCCATCAGGATAACGCTTTTTGCTTTCAGTTTCTTTACCGCAATTCCGTTTGATATACTTACGGACATGGCGTCTGCCGATAGTGCAATGGCGGTTAAAACTATTGAGATAATATCCATCCGGTGCTCCTAGAGATTTAATAACGGTACAACAAACGAATATTATCATAGATTGGTATTATTGACAAGATCAATTACCAGACGCCCCAAGAAAATGATATGTTATATTTTGATGAAAAATCTGTTAACTGATGATGCTTAAACTTTATTGTGCTATAATGCATAATGAAATTGAACAGGCGTTACTGTGAAAAGGAGGAAAACTATGTCCGTCATAGAACAGATTAAAGCAAAGGCAAAATCAAACAAGAAGTTCATACTGTTGCCGGAAGGTACCGAGGAAAGGACTATTCAGGCCGCGGCTTTGATAACGGAGGAAGGAATAGCTAAGGTAGCCCTGATGGGAGACGAGCTTGAAATCGCGGACAAGGCGGCCGCTTTAGGGGTTAATCTCAATGGCGTTGAAATAATCAATCCGGTTACGAGCGCAAAATTTAAGGATTTTAGTGAAAAGTTCTATGAAATGAGAAAGGCTAAGGGCGTCACGCCCGAAAAGGCCGAAGAAACCATGAAAAACCCCCTGTTTTTTGCGGCGATGATGATAAAGTTAGATTTAGCGGACGGAATGGTAGCCGGAGCGATAAGCACAACCGGAGATACGCTGCGCCCGGGCCTTCAGATAATAAAAATGGCAAAGGGAATATCGGTTGTATCCAGCTGTTTTATAATGGAAATTCCCGACCGTTCATATGGAGACAACGGAGTCATGATATTTGGCGACTGCGCAGTAAACCCCAACCCGACTGCCGAACAGCTTGCGGCAATCGCAGTATCCTCAGCTGATACTGGAAAAGCCCTATGCGGCATAGAACCGCGCGTTGCGATGCTTTCATTCTCCACGAAGGGAAGCGCTAAACATGAGCTGGTTGACAAGGTAAAAGAGGCTACGGATTTGGTAAAAGAGCTCAGCCCTGATCTTATGGTTGACGGCGAGCTGCAGGCGGACGCGGCATTGGTTGAAAAGGTCGGTCAGCTGAAGTCCCCGGGCAGCCCTGTGGCCGGCAAGGCAAATGTGCTTATATTCCCGGACCTGCAGGCAGGAAATATAGGCTACAAGCTTGTGCAGAGGCTGGCCGGAGCAGAGGCGATTGGCCCGATATGCCAGGGGTTTGCAAAGCCTATAAACGATCTGTCCAGAGGATGCAGCATAGATGATATAGTATCGGTAGTGGCGATAACCGCCGTACAGGCGCAGACGCAAATTTGAGTCGGGAGGAAAGATACGAAATGAAGGTATTGGTAATAAACGCTGGAAGCTCATCGCTTAAGTACCAGCTCATAGATTTAAATTCAAACGATGTAATCGCAAAAGGGCTATGCGAAAGAATAGGCATTGAAGGATCAAAGTTGATATACAAGCCCACAGGAAAAGGGACGCACGAGTTTGAAAAGCGCATGAACGATCATACCGACGCTATAAGGATGGTTCTTGACGCATTGGTGGATAAAGAAATAGGTGTTTTGAAGAGCATGGACGAAATCGACGCAGTAGGACATCGGATTGTTCATGGAGGCGAAAAATTCAGCCAGTCCGTACTCATTGACGATTCGGTGATAGACGCCGTAAAGGAGCTTTCGGCGCTCGCCCCGTTGCATAACCCTGCAAACCTGATGGGGATATACGCCTGCCGCGATATAATGCCAAATGTACCTATGGTTGGGGTCTTTGACACTGCGTTTCATCAGACTATGCCAAATGAAGCCTTCCTTTACGGGCTTCCCTATGAAGCGTATTCGCAGCTAATGATAAGACGTTACGGATTCCACGGCACCTCGCACGCGTATGTTTCACAAAGGGCAATAGAGTTACTGGATCTTCCAAAAGAGGATACAAGGATTATCACATGCCATCTGGGCAATGGATCCAGCATAACGGCGGTTAAGGGCGGGAAATCTATAGATACATCAATGGGCTTTACACCGCTTGAGGGCGTGCCCATGGGAACGCGCTGCGGCGCTATGGATCCGGCCATAGTAACCTACCTGATGGATAAGCTGAACATGGATATAGACGGCATTAACGCTTATATGAATAAAAAAAGCGGGGTACTTGGTATATCCGGCGTATCCAGCGATTTCAGGGACCTGGAGGAGGCGGAAAACGCGGGCAATGAAAGGGCGCGGGCGGCGCTGGACGTATTTACCTACAATGTTAAAAAATACATTGGTTCTTATGCGGCGGTTCTCAACGGTGTAGATGCGATAGTGTTTACAGCGGGAATCGGTGAAAACGACAGGGGAGTACGGCAAAGGATAATGGAAGGGCTTGAATACCTTGGAGTTGACATGGACTTTGAATATAACAACAAGTGCCCGAGGGGCAGGGAAGTGGAGCTTACAAAGCCGGATAGCAGAGTTAAAGTATTTGTGATACCGACGGATGAGGAGCTGATGATCGCCAAGGACACGGCGCGGATTGTTTCTCAATAATTTGTGTTGACAAAATAAGGGGCAGCATATAAAATGTCAAAGTTGTGAGGTGAAACTGTGAAGCTTGATGTAACCGCACAGGTTAAGTTGCCTGGAAGCGTTGGAAAGGCCAGGCTTTCCGAACCGTTTGCGGATATTGAGTTTGGCGGGAGAAGGATCTCCTTTGCTAGGCCGTTGGATATAGAGGTTACATACGTCTATGATGGCGAAAGCTTTGCGGTAGCGGGAACCATTTCGGCGGTCTTTAATTCCCAATGCGCCAGATGCGGAGAACCGTTTGAAGAACCGCTGACGTTTGAATTTAAAGAACGCTTTGTAAGGGATGAATTGGAAGACGAAGACGTATATACGTTTACATCCGATGTTTTAGACCTTACCGCTATGATTCAGGACAACATCTTGCTCAACATGCCCATGCGAAGCGTTTGCAGCGCCAGCTGCAAGGGCAAGTGTCCGGTGTGCGGATGCAATTTAAACTTTAACCAGTGCCCCTGTGATAGGCAAACCGGCGAAGATACGCCGCGAAAGAATCCATTTGCCGATCTGAGGTCGCTGTTGAACGATGATAAGGAGGTGTAATCAATAATGGCAGTCCCGAAACGGAAAACATCAAAGGCAAGGCGTGACTCCAGGAGATCCAGCAACTGGAAGCTGTCCATCCCAGGAATTGTCGAATGCCCGAAATGCCATGCCCGCAAACTTGCCCACAGGGTATGCAAGAGCTGCGGATATTATGGCGGAGAGCGTGTCATCAACGTTGATAAAGATGAAAAGAAGGCAAATGCTTAAGGCTTTTCCTGTCCATTTTTAAAGGACTATTTTTGATGGCACCACATATTTTGTGCATGAGGGTTGATCTTCGTTTGAAGTTCCACCCTTTTGTTTTAACTTTATTATATTGGGGGCAAAAAAGAGTGATAAATTTTTTACAGTTGCTATTTATAGTGAATTTTTTGCGCTCTCAATATATACTTTATACTATAATTTGATTAAAAATTGCGAGGTAATGTAATGAAGATTGCAATAGACGCCTTTGGAGGCGACGACGCCCCAGGAGCAATGCTAGAAGGCTGCTGTAAAGCTTTGAGCGATAGCGACGATTTTGATATAATAATAACGGGAGACGAAACCTTAGTTTCAAATGGGTTGAAAACGCTGGGCTGTAATTCATCGCGCATTGAAATTGTTCATGCTCCAATGGTAATATCGTGCGAAGAGCAGCCTACCATTGCAATAAAGAGAAAAAAGGATTCATCGCTTGTAAAGGCGCTGGAGCTGGTTGCGAACGGCGGCGCGGACGCGTTTGTCTCCGCTGGGAGCACAGGCGCCGTGCTTGCCGGAGCAACGCTGATAGTGCGGCGTATAAACGGCGTAAAGAGGCCTGCATTGGCCCCGATCCTGCCAACAGTAAAGGGACCGGTGCTGTTGATAGACTGCGGAGCCAATGTAGACTGCAAACCCCAGTACCTGCAGCAATTCGCAATTATGGGAAGCGCGTATATGCAAAATGTGATGGGGATTCTTGAACCGCGGGTGGGCCTTATAAACAACGGCGCGGAAGAGGAAAAGGGCAATGAACTGACAAAAGCGGCGTTTAAGCTGATAAAAGAAACGCCGATAAACTTTATGGGCAACTGCGAGGCAAGGGATATCCTGACCGGCGAATATGACGTATTGGTTTGCGACGGCTTTATAGGAAACGTGGTTTTAAAGTATACCGAAGGGGTTGCTTCAGCGCTGGTCTCTATGATGAAGGAAGAACTGATGAGGGACATCGGCTCAAAGCTTGGAGCAATGCTTGCTAAAAATGGCTTTAGACGCTTTAAGAAACGGATGGATTATACTGAGTATGGAGGAGCCCCGCTGCTTGGAATAAATGGGGGGATTATAAAAGCGCATGGAAGCTCTAACGGAAAGGCGATAGCCGCAGCCATAGACCAGGCGCGTCACTACTGTTTGGGAGACGTTACCGAGGCAATATGTATTTCCATGTCAGCAATTAACGGGGACGATTGACATTGATAGCTTTTACGGCTAAAATTTATAATCATAAGAATAAATTAATCATGAAAGGTGGCAACAAACTATGGAATTTGACAAGATTGCACAAGCAATATCAAATCAGCTCGGCATAGATAAAGCAAGCATAACGAGGGAATCCAGGCTAATTGAGGATTTAAAGGCTGATTCGCTTGACGTTGTAGAGCTGATAATGGACCTTGAACAGGAGTATAATATAGAAATCCCGAATGAAGAGCTTCCGAAAATTCATACTGTGGGGGATATAGCTGATTATATTGGGGCAAATATCTGAGAAGACACTGGATATTGCCGCAAATTCGCGCCGCCATGCATCTAAAAGTAGGGCAGGGCGGCGTGAAAAACTTTGATGTGCAAAGATATGCGCTTAATCTGGGATTTATAGGAGGCGCCCGTTGGAGTGTAATTACAGCGAAAAATTAATTGAACTGCAGCAAAGGATAGGGTATGAGTTCAGTTCCCAAAAGCTTATACAGGTTGCTGTTACCCATTCCTCTTATGTAAAGGGGGATAATCTAGCCTTTGATCATAACGAAAGGCTTGAGTTTTTGGGCGACGCGGTTCTTGAACTGTGCGTGAGCGAATACCTGTTTAAAACCTATCCTGAGGTTGATGAAGGAGCCATGACGCGGATAAGGGCTATTGCGGTTAATGAGCAGTCGTTATACAGGACGGCGCTGGAATTCAACGTAGGAGATGCGTTGCTCCTGAGTACGGGAGAAGAGCGGACAGGCGGCAGGGAAAAGCCGTCTATACTTTCCGACGCCATGGAGGCCATCATCGGAGCGGTTTACATTGACGGGGGATATGGAGCGGCAAGGGAGCTTGTGCTTGGCTTTGCCTCCAAGCGCATCGAGCAGGCGTTTAGCCAGGGCATTAATAAGGATTACAAAACCGTTCTTCAGGAGTTCGTGCAGAAAAATCATCTTGGCGAAATAAAATATATGATTACGGGGCAGCGCGGTCCGGACCACAAAAAGATATTTGACATGTCAATAACGGTAGCAGGCATTGTCATGGGCTCAGGCACTGGTATGTCAAAGCAGGAGGCTGGACAAGCAGCCGCTCATGAGGCATTGAAGCTATATGGAATTGATGATGACAGTACTCCCGTAGATTTGCCCAAAAACGACGGCAAGGATGGATTTGTTGATTGAAACTTGCAAGGCTGGAAATAGTAGGCTTTAAATCGTTCGCTCAAAAAACCGTCATAGAATTCAATGACGGTATTACTGCTATAATAGGACCAAACGGAAGCGGCAAGAGCAATATAGCCGATGCAATAAGATGGGTCTTGGGCGAGCAGAGCGCAAAGGCGCTGCGCGGCGCGCGTATGGAGGACGTGATATTCAACGGTACCGAGCAGAGACGCCCTCTGTCCTATTGTGAAGTCACCCTTGTATTTGATAATGCGGATGGCCTATTAAATATAGATTATACAGAGGTTAGCGTAACAAGGCGCGTGTATCGTTCAAATGAAGGAGAATATCTCCTAAACGGAAAACAGTGCAGGTTAAAGGATATACAGGAGCTGTTCAGGGATACCGGAATAGGAAAAGAGGGCTATTCCATAATTGGGCAGGGACGAGTTGACGAAATACTTTCTAACAGGTCAGGCGACAGAAGGGCTATATTCGAGGAGGCAGCCGGGGTCATGCGCTATCGTGCCAGAAAGGAAGAGGCTGAAAGAAAGCTTGAAAACACCCGTAAGAATCTAATAAGGATAAATGACATTTTGACTGAATTGGAAGTACGCGTAGGTCCTTTGCATGAACAGTGCATAGCGGCGAAGAGGTATATTGAGCTTCGTGATGAGCTTAAAAAGGCGGAACTCAATCTGTTTTTAATACAATATGATAAACTTAATGAACGATTGACAGAAACGAATGCCCTGATTGAACAAATCTGCAACGAAATTGCGGATAACGAGGCGCTTGAAAGCGGATTAGCAAAGGAGTATGAGGCGGAGGAAGCGCTTGAGAGGACCATAAACTCCGAGATAAGCGGCTTAAAGAGCAACCTTTTGACATATACAGCCGGTATTCAATCAACCCTTGGCGAAGCCCGCGTACTTCAGGAGCGCAGGATGAACGCCCAAAAGGAGCGGGACAGCGCGCTGAACGCGATGTGCGGCGCCCAAGAAACGCTTAAGGGACTGTCGGAGAGAAAGCTCTCCATATCCGGCGGCATAGCGGGCAAGTCTAAGCTAATAAGCAAACTGCGGCAAAGTCTTGAGGACTTAGAAGAAAAGTTTAAAAGATATACATACGATCTTGATGAAAAGGCCGGCACGCTCGATCGGTGTAAGTCGAGCATAATTGAAGCCATGAACCGGCTGTCGGACGCAAAGAGCTTGAGGACGCGTCTTGAAACGATGAAGGTCAACCTTGAAGGCAGCCTCAAATCCATTAATGATGAAATCAGCCAAAGAGGCGGCGAACTATCGGGATTGGATAAAGAGCTTATAGAAGCTAACGCTCAGCTTAAAGGTTTGAGGGAAGAAAAAAACAGGCTTGATAACGATCGAATCAGCGTTGAAGAGAAACGCAACGCCACGTCAGGCGACCTGGTTGAACTTAAAAGAGCTATGAGAAAATCCGAGCAAGCCCTTGAGTCGGGACTTTCAAGGCTCAAGGTGCTGAAGGAAATGAATCAGGCCCATGAGGGTTATTACTCAAGCGTAAGAAATGTGCTGAGGGATTCGAAGCGGAATACCCGGCTTGGCGAAGCGGTGGAAGGCGCCCTTGCGGAGCTTATACACGTTCCTGCTGAATTTGAAACCGCCATAGAGATGGCGCTGGGTTCCTCACTGCAGAACATTGTAACGCCTACGGATGAGGACGCAAAGCTTGTAATAGAACATTTAAGAGCTAATAATTACGGCAGGGCAACATTTTTGCCGGTATCATCCATGAAACCGCGGACTTTAAACAACGATGAAAAATGCATGATACAATCTGACGGCGTGATAGGCATTGCGTCTGATCTTGTGGGCTACGGTCCACGCTATAAAAATGTAATTGAAAATCTGCTTGGCCGAACGGTTATAGTACGTGATCTGGATACAGGGATAAAGATAAACGCAAAATCAAAGTCAGCTTTTCGTATCGCCACAGTAAAAGGCGATATCATAAATCCAGGGGGTTCTATTACAGGCGGAAGCACACAAAGGCGTGAATTCAGCCTGCTTGGCCGCCAGCGTGAGATGACTGAACTGGAAAACCGGCTAAAGTCCCAGAGACTGGAACTGGACGATATATCAAAAAGGGCCGAAGCAGGCGAGAGGCTTTTGAGCGAACTAGGCCAAAGCTCGGAAATGTTTAGAGAACGGATTCATAACATAGAAATCAGTACTGCCAAACAGTTAGAAAAAATCGATATAATTCAAAAATATATCAGCGCAGCCAAGTTTGAATTGGAGACGCAATATGAGGAGAGGGGCCGCCTTCAGGACAGCTTGGCGGACGTAGAGTCAAAGCTGGGAGAATCGGAGACGGCTCAGGGAAGTATTGAGGACAGCAATACGGCCACGCAGGAGGATATTACCAGGCTGCAAAACGAGCTTAATGCAATGCGTTTGGAGCAGGAGAGGAAAAATTCAGAAATCACCTCGCTTAAGGTACAGCTTATGGCTGAAAATAAAGAACTGGCAGCGCTGAATGGGGAGCTGAACCGAGTAGATTCCGACGCGGCCCGATTGTCGGCCGATATAGGCGATAAGGAACAGGCCGTAAACTCACTGAATGAGTCTATGGCCCAGCTTGACTTGCAGATTATACAAACGGACGCGAGCGTATGTTTAAAAAGGACTGAGGCAGAGTCGCTCGAAGACAGGATTAACGGCCTAGAGGCGGAGCAAGACAAGCGCATTGACAAACTCAAGGAACTGCGCGTAAGAAGAGGCGAACTTTCCAGCGCAATTGAAGCGCTCAGGGATAGGAGACACCGAGCCGAACTCAGCCTCAACAAGGCGGAGCTTGAGCTTTCCGGAATTCAGGAAAGGGTTTGGAACGACTACAATCTTACTTATGACAATATAACCCCCTACAGGCGCGGGGCTACGGCCGCGGCAGAGCATCTGCTGGCCGACGATATAAGAAAAGAGATGAGAAGCCTGGGCGACGTCAGGGTCGGCGCTATCGAGGAATACGACATTGTAAAAGAGCGATATGATTCTTTGAAGGCCCAGTACGGTGATCTGGAAATGGCGGAATCTGATCTTAGACAGCTTATAACAGAGCTTCTGGAGAGCATGAAACTGGAGTTCAGACGCCAGTTTGAATTGATAAGATCTAACTTTACAAGCGTTTTTTCAGAGCTGTTCAGGGGAGGCAAAGCGGACCTTGTTCTTTCCGACGGTGCGGATATACTTAACTGCGATATAGATATAATAGCGCAGCCGCCGGGGAAGAAATTGCAGCTCCTCTCCCTGTTGTCAGGGGGAGAGCGTGCGCTTACTGCGATTGCCCTGCTGTTTGCGATACTAAAGCTAAAGCCCACGGCGTTTTGCATTTTGGACGAAATCGAGACGTCGCTCGACGAGGTCAACGTTTCCAACTTTGCTGAATACCTTGGCAACTATTCGAGTGACACGCAGTTTATACTCATAACGCACAGAAAGGGCAGCATGGCTGTTTGCAACGCTTTATATGGCGTTACAATGGAGGAAAAGGGAGTATCAAAAATAGTATCAGCGCGTTTTGATGAAGCTGGTTGATAAACAAAAGGGGGATTATATGTTTTTATTTGGCAAGAAGAACAAAAAGGGAAAAGATAAAGATAGGAAGAAAACGGATGAGGTAATCAAGGAGGAAGTAAAAGCCGCCGAAGTAATTGACGATCCTGACGAGCCGTATGCTGTTCAAATGGAAGAGTCCAACAAGGACCGCTTATCAGAAGCCGATGATCAGGAGAACGCGGCGCCTCAGCCAAAAGAACAGAAACCTGAGAGGAAGGGCGGCCTGTTCTCCAGGCTGAGAGAGGGTTTGTCAAAGACAAGAAACACGCTGTTTGCGGGCCTTTTTTCAGGCAGCGACGATAAGATTGACGACGAATTTTTCGACGAACTGGAAGAGGCGATGATTGTTGCGGATATGGGATTTGAAACCACTAACCTCGTTCTTGACAAACTAAGGCAGGAGCTTAAAGCGTCTAAAATAAAAAACCGAACCGATGCGAAGGAAGCCATAATACGTATTATTGCCGACGCGATGAGGCCCGATAACGCGTTTTTAGAAGCAAATGACGCCTCCGGCGCCATATTGCTTATCGTTGGAGTAAACGGGGTGGGAAAGACGACCTCAATAGGCAAGCTTGCAAGTTATTATTCCGATATGGGAAGAAAGCCTATTATGGCCGCCGCAGACACCTTCAGAGCTGCCGCCGCGGAACAGCTCACCATATGGGCCGAGCGCACCGGTACCCCTATTGTAAAGCATGGGGAGGGGGCGGATCCGGCGGCCGTAGTGTTTGACGCGATAGCGTCTTACAAGGCGAAAGGGCTGGATATGCTGATCTGCGATACGGCTGGCAGGCTGCATAACAAGAAAAACCTAATGAATGAGCTTAGCAAGATACGCAGGGTAATAGACAGGGAATTGCCTGGGACGCCATGCGAGGTACTGCTGGTTCTTGACGCTACCACGGGGCAAAACGCGATAGCTCAGGCAAAGGCGTTCGGCGAATCGGCAGGACTGACGGGGATCATAATCACTAAGCTTGACGGAACCGCAAAGGGAGGGGTGGCCGTAGCTGTAAAGCATGAGCTCGGTCTGCCCGTTCGTTTCGTGGGCGTAGGCGAAGGCGTATGCGACCTGCAGCCTTTTGACGCTGATGAATTTGCCAGGGCGCTGATCTGAAGGGAATAATATATTTGCTAAAACGGAGGCAGATTTGGTTAATTAGCTTGACTGCCTCCGTTTTTAGTGTATAATTGTTATCTGTAAAGCAAACAACTTTACAGACGGGTGGTGCAGCATGGATCATGTAGAGCTGGGAATATTGTTGGACTTTTATGGACCGCTTTTGACAAAACGCCAGCTTTGCATCATGGATCAAACAGTAAACGAGGACTGCTCTTTATCCGAAATTGCGGAGCGCGAAGGGATATCCCGCCAGGGAGTGAGGGATGCCTTGAGAAAAGCTGAGGAGCAGCTGCGCTTTTATGAACGTATGATAAGGGTTGCCGGCAGATTTAGAGAGATTTCGGATATATTGGAATCTATTGAAAAGAGCATTGGGAATATACCTGCCGGACAGCGTGAGGCTATTGAGAGGGATTTGCGCCGAATCAGGCGGATTTTGGAGGAGTAAAAATGGCATTTGAAGGCATTGCCTCAAAACTGCAGAACGTATTTAAAAAATTAACCGGCAGGGGCAAGCTTAGCGAAAAGGATCTCAAAGAGGCGATGCGTGAAGTTAAGCTTGCGCTTTTAGAGGCCGATGTCAACTTCAACGTTGTAAAAACTTTTATCAAAAGCGTAACGGACCGCGCCGTAGGCGCTGAAGTAATGGAAAGCCTTACGCCTGGCCAGCAGGTCATAAAAATAGTAAACGACGAACTTACTGCGCTTATGGGCGGAATTAACGCCAAGATAGAATTTGGGCCGTCCAAACCGGCCGTAATATTAATGGCGGGTTTGCAAGGAGCGGGAAAGACGACGATGTCTGGAAAGCTTGCCGGATACTTGAAAAAGCAGTATGGCAAATCTCCCCTCATGGTGGCTTGCGATATATACCGCCCCGCAGCGATTAAGCAGCTTCAGATTTTGGGCGAAAAGCTTGATATACCCGTATATGAACAGGGGCAGAGCGAACCCGTTAAGATTGCGCTGGACGCGATAGAACATGCAAAGCGTCACCTTTATGACGTAGTAATAATCGATACAGCCGGCAGACTTCATATAGACGAGTCCATGATGGACGAGATCGCGGCTTTAAGGGAGGCTGTCCGCCCTGCCGAGGTGTTGCTTGTAGTGGACGCAATGACAGGCCAGGACGCTGTAAACGTGGCAAAGAGCTTTAATGAGCGTCTTGAGCTTACGGGCGTTATATTAACAAAGCTTGACGGAGATACCAGGGGAGGGGCGGCGCTTTCGGTGCGGTCCGTCACGGGCAAGCCGATTAAATTCTCAGGAACCGGTGAAAAGCTCACGGATATTGAGCCGTTTCACCCAGAGCGTATGGCATCCCGCATACTTGGAATGGGCGATATGCTGACCCTTATTGAAAAGGCTCAGGCTGCGTTCGATGAAAAGAAGGCTATTGAACTCGAGGCTAAACTCCGCAAGGATGAATTCACGCTGGACGATTTTCTTGAGCAATTTGAGCAGGTAAAGGATATGGGTTCATATCAGGAGATCCTGTCTATGATGGGCGTTAATCCCGCTCAGCTTCAAAACGCGGAGATAGACGAGCGGCAGGTAGCCAGAAACGAAGCGATAATACGGGCAATGACCCCGTTTGAAAGGCGCAAGCCGGATATATTAAACGCAAGCCGGAGGAGGCGCATAGCGGCTGGCAGCGGAACTACCATTCAGGATGTAAACCGGCTGCTGAACCAATTTAACAGTACCCGCAAGATGATGAAGCAGCTTACCGGCGGAAAAATCAGAAAAGGGAAGGGCAGAAAGGGAAAAGGCCTGCCCTTTGGATTCTAGCTAGTAACGGATATCCGTTTTAGATATTTTTTTATTGTATTAGGAGGAAATAAGATGGTTAAGATCAGACTTCGCAGGATGGGAGCGAAGAAGGCTCCCTTCTACAGGATAGTAGTAGCGGATTCGCGCGCGCCGCGTGATGGAGCGTTCATTGAGGAGATAGGATATTATAATCCGCTTACCGATCCGGCAGAGATAAAGGTCGACGCCGAAAGCGCGGCCAAGTGGCTGAAAAACGGAGCGCAGCCCACAGATACCGTCAGGGCGTTGCTCAAAAAGAGCGGTGTTTTGCAATGACAGACTCGCTTAGGGAACCCATTGAAGGCCAATCCAATGTTATGGTAGATGCTGACACACGGGTTTCGTCTGTTTCTAACGATCCGGCTGAAGTTAAAAGGGATCTTGATCAGATTATTGCGCTGGTCGGGCATATTGCCAGAAACCTTGTTGACAATCCAGACGCCGTTAAGATTACCTCATCCATCGCAGAGCGTACAACCATAATAGAGCTTACAGTTGCTCAGGAGGATACGGGAAAGGTAATTGGAAAGCAGGGCAGGATCGCTAAAGCGGTGCGGGCTATCGTGAAGGCAGCCGCCGTCAAGCAGGGAAGGCACTACGTGCTCAATATAATGTAGAATGAACTACCTGAGAGTTGGCTTGATAACGCGCCCGCATGGAGTCCATGGCGATGTGAAGGTGATACCTCTTACGGATAATCCGGAAAGATTTCGCGATCTAAAGGAAGCGTTCATTGAAAACAATGGAGCGTATGAACCCGTTTTGGTGAGCAATGCAAGGGTTCAGCCCGATGCGGCGTTTGTCACGCTTTCATGCTCCAAGTCGATTGAGAACGCCGAAAGGTTGAGAAACCTATACCTGTGTGTCGACCGCATTCATGCCGTACGGCTCCCAGAAGGACGTTACTTTATAGCGGACCTGACCGGATGCGATGTGTTCGACAGCGACGGTAATGACCTTGGCAGGCTGACAGACGTGTTGGAGACAGGCGCCAATGACGTATATGTAATAGAAGGCAGTCGGAGATTATTGGTTCCGGCGCTGAAGAAGCTGCTTAAATCAGTAGATATTGCCAATAAGCGCATAATCTTGGACAGCCATACGCTATCGGAGGTGGGGTTATTTGAGGATTGATATACTCACCCTGTTCCCCGAAATGTTTCATGGCGTGCTTAACTCAAGTATTCTTAAACGCGCTTTAAACGCTGGTATAATGGATTTCAGGCTTCATAATATCCGGGATTATTCGGCTTCAAAGCATAGAAATACGGACGATTATTCGTTTGGCGGCGGAGTGGGGATGGTGATGATGCCCCAGCCTATATTTGATTGTCTGGATACCATACTTGAAGACGGAGATTCGGCGCGCCTAATATGCACCACTCCCAGAGGCAGGGTTTTAAACCAACGCATAGCCAGGGAGCTGTCCGGAGAAAAAAGGCTTGTTATATTATGCGGCCATTATGAGGGAATAGATGAGCGCGCGATGGCCATGTTTGATGACGAGATATCCGTAGGGGATTATGTATTAACCGGAGGCGAGATTCCAGCCATGGTCATCGTAGACTGCGTTTCACGATTAATACCGGGGGTGTTGGGGTCCGAAGAATCGACGGAGGACGAATCATTTTCCTATGGACTGCTTGAATACCCGCAGTATACAAGGCCGGCCGAATACCGCGGCCAAAGGGTGCCCGACGTATTGCTCAACGGCAACCATGCGGCTATAAACAGGTGGCGCAGGGAGCAATCGTTGCTCATTACGCTGAGGCGCAGGCCCGAGCTACTGAGGACGGCTGAGCTATCTGATAAAGATAGAAAATTTTTAGAACAGTTTCAAGAATAGCGGCTGTCTAAATCTTGCACGATATAGATTGACCGAATAGCTTGAACATAAAAATGGCATATGTTATAATTAAATTTAGACAATGTGCGGTCCGCTGCGCTTGGATAGCGTATGAACGCGCATGAGGAAGGAGAATTAAAATGTCTGATATCATTCGTGAACTTGAAAAGGAACAGCTGCGTACCGATCTTCCCAAGCTGGAGATAGGCGACACTGTACGCGTATTTGTGAAGGTTATAGAGGGCTCGCGTGAGAGGCTTCAAAACTTTGAGGGAACGGTTATTAAGATGCAGGGCGGTGGAATAAGGAAGACCTTTACCGTTCGCAGATTGTCATATGGAATAGGCGTAGAGAGAACGTTCCCATACAATAGCCCCCGTATTGGCCGCATTGAAGTTGTGCGCCACGGTAAAGTGCGCAGGGCAAAGCTCTATTATCTAAGGGACCGCGTCGGCAAGGCAGCTAAGGTAGCGGAACGAATAGTAGAAAAATAAGCGGCTTTCCACTAACGCCCCCATGCTCAGGCAATGGGGGCTTATTATAGGTGTATATAATAATTTGACTGCTGTTTTGGAGGTAAGCGAATTGCAAGTACAGTGGTATCCTGGACATATGGCGAAGGCGCGCCGCATGCTTATAGAAAACTTAAAGCTTATTGATGTTGTTGTGGAAATCGTAGACGCTAGGGCTCCCCTTGCTACTAGAAATCCTGATTTTGAAGAGCTGTTTAAGGGGAAAAAGCGTACGGTAATATTGAATAAAAGCGACTTGGCCGATTCATCGGCGTCAAAGCAATGGATTGAGCGGTTTAACGCAAACGGAATGGCGGCGGCCGAATTCGTTTCAACCAATATCTCTTTCAGAAAGTCCGCGGCCGCCATCATTGAGAATGCGGCACGAGAGATGGTAATGCGTATGAAAGCTAAAGGGGTGAATAAGACGGTGCGCGCCATGATAGTTGGTATACCAAACGTAGGAAAATCTACGTTTATTAATTGTATAGCAGGAAAGTCCAGAGCCATGGTAGGCGACAGGCCAGGGGTGACAAAGGGGAAGCAGTGGGTAAAGATTACTCCTTATCTGGAAATCATGGACACTCCTGGCCTGCTGTGGCCTAAGTTGGATAATGAGCTTTATGCGCATCACCTGGCATTTATTGGTTCGATTAACGACGATATTTTGGATACCGAGGCATTGGCAAGGGAACTTCTTGAAGAGCTTATGCGAATATGCCCAAATTCACTTAACCAGCGTTACAGCGGCATAGACACCTGCGACGATCCTCTGGACAGCGTATGCAAAGCCCGCGGATTTGTTTTATCTGGAGGGGGATATGATACAGTAAGAGCGGCCAGAACAGTACTTGACGAGTTCCGGTCGGGGAAGATAGCGCGTGTAACCCTTGAACTTCCAGAAACAGATGAAACACAGCATGAAGAAACCAGATGAACGCCAGAGGTTGTCCAAACTGACAATATATGAAAAAACTTTTTGGGACAAGGGGCAGCAGGTCGCTGGAATGGACGAAGTCGGACGCGGCCCGCTTGCTGGACCGGTGATGGCGGCATGCGTAGTAATGCCTTGCGCCGACCTGATCGAAGGTGTTGACGACTCAAAAAAACTTACCGTAGTTAAACGGGAAGCGTTAAATACATTAATACGTAAAAATGCTATAGCATATGGAATTGGAAAGTCTAACGAACAGGAGATAGATGAATTAAATATTTTAAATGCTACAAAGCTTGCGTTTTCAAGGGCGTATAATAATATGATGCCCAGCTTTATTCCCGATGCTGTGCTCATAGACGCTGTCAAGGGCATAGACGTACCTGTTGAGCAGATAGCTATAATACATGGGGATAAGGTCAGCTATTTAATAGCCGCGGCGTCAATCGTAGCAAAGGTGGAGAGGGATTCGTTTATGATCAAAATGGATGAGCTTTATCCACAATATGGATTTAGCCGAAACAAAGGATACGGGACAAAAGAACATATGGACGCCCTAATCAAATACGGTCCCTGTCCAATACACCGCAAAAGCTTTATTAAGAAAATTATAGGTGACGTGTGATATGAGCCGGTCATCATTAGGAAGGTTCGGAGAAGAAATCGCATTTAAATATCTGTTGAAAAAGGGGTTTGTGCCAAAACAGAGGAATTTTCGCGCCGGCCGCTATGAAATTGATCTCATTATGGAGGATGCGGGCGGATGCGTAGTATTCGTTGAGGTAAAAACCAGAAGAAGCGATAAATTCGGCCTGGGGAGGGAAGCGGTCGGCTGGAGAAAGCAGGCAAATATCATAGCGGCTGCTGAGAATTATATATATATAAATGGCTTATATGAACGAAAGGTTCGATTTGACGTGGTGGAAGTGGATCTGAGAAACAACAAAATAACTCACATCGCAGACGCTTTTGAGACATAATTTAAACAATTCCTTTGCTTAAAGGCAAATATATGCTATTATTACATATATTACGGACAGAATGGAAGTGATAACTTGCGCAAACATGTTGTAGTATTTCTTATCTTTGCTCTTCTGTCGGCGATATTGTTTACAGGTTGCGATACGCTCACAGTAGAAAACCCTGAGATAAAGAACGGGGGATTTGATACTGGGAACGCGAACCTTCCCAACGAATGGTACGCCGATGGCTGGAATACAACCGTGCAGGATTCAGCGGTTGACGTACAATCAGTCGATGGACGGGATTCATGCGCACATATTACCAATTTTATTGCCAATGACTACAGACTGTGCCAATCTGTTCGCGTTAATCCAAATGCGTATTACAGGATTTCCTGCGATGTAAAGACATCGAACGTATCAGGCGGAGCTGGCGCTAATATTTCCATTATCGACTCATCCGCGTCGTCAGCCGCAATAACCGGAACGACACAGTGGCAGCGCGTTGAACTTGTTGGAAAGACAGCGTCAGATCAGAAGGAATTGATTGTTGCGGTAAGATTGGGCGGATATGGTATGCTGTCCTTAGGCGAGGCATGGTTTGATAACTTTACGATTGAGGCGCTTGATAAGGCTCCGTCAGGGATAATAGCGGATTTTAAACCCATGGAAACAAAGACGGAGGAAAAAGAACCCGAAAAGGGCGTAGTACCCTATATGGGCGCTATGATACTAGCCGTTCTGCTGTCAGGCATACTATTCATCCTGACCTATAGGTTTATTATAACGCGCCCAACAAAAGGACTGGAAGTTAATAATACGAGCAAATCGGCCATTATAGCCATTCTCGGGTCGGCATTTGTCCTGAGAGTAATTTTGTCGCTGATATTTGTCGGGCATTCAACCGATATCGCATGCTTTACTTCATGGTCGGATACTCTGGCACGGGTCGGAATGGGCAGCTTCTATACCACGACGAGCTTTTGCGATTATCCTCCCGGATATATGTACATCCTGTGGATTGTGGGCAAGGTCGGCGGTTTGCTTGGCTTGTCAACCGGCTCGCCACTATATATAATTTTGCTTAAGCTCCCGTCAATACTGGCTGATCTTGCGCTTGCCTATATTGTGTACAGGCTTGCGGCTAAGAGGTTTTCAAGAAACGTTACAATAGCTCTTACTGCAATAACGGCCTTAAACCTGGCGTTTGCTTTCATAAGCGGCGGCTGGGGCCAGATTGACCAGCTTTTGGGGATTTCAGTGTTTGCCGCGGCGTACTTGTTTATGACGAACAGACGGGTGGCGGCAGGGGCCGTATACGGGCTGGCGATTTTGCTGAAGCCACAGGCCTTGATGGTTGGCCCTCTTTTTGCCGTAGCCTATGTAGTATATATAATTGACAGCGGCAAGGATTGGAAGCGCTCCCTTGCAAAAACCGCGCTGGCGGTAGTATCCGCGGTTGCGCTGATTTTTGCTGCAACGCTTCCTTTCAAGGGAAACCAGGACCTGTTTTGGTTTCTGGACAAGTATGTAAACACGGCTACCTCGTATGGATATGCCAGCGTAGAAGCGTTTAACCTGTTCTCCCTTTTCGGCGGCAACTGGGCTAAAATTGATAACACCTTCCTTTTGTTCTCATATGGTACATGGGGAACGATATTTATAGCCCTTTCATGCCTTTACAGCGCGTTTCTATATATTAAAGGGAGAAAGAGCAATCAGTATTGCCTTGTCCTATGCGCCGCTCTCCTGTTCGCGGCCCTGTTTACCACAGGACATTACATGCACGAGCGGTACCTTTTCCCAGCGCTGTCGCTGCTAATAATTGCTTTTGTAATGTATAACGATAAGCGGCTTTTGGTCGCGTTTGGATGGTTCAGCGCAGGGCTTCTTTTCAATGCGCTGGCCGCATTCGTTATTATTGATAACCAGCAGGCAAGAGGCCTTACCTATGATATCATGACCGGAGTTGGCTCCTTTATGAACGTCGCCACTTTTGCGTACTTTGCATACGTGTGCACGGACATCATGGTTAGAAAGAGGTTTAAGTCCGCAATATCCATAAAAAAGGATAAGGATAAAAAAAAAGTCAAAACGATAGAGGAAAACTTAAAAAACGAGGATGAAATAAACGAAACCAAGGTCCTTCCGGAGCCTACTGACAATAAACTGCGGCTGACAAAGCGGGACAAGCTGTTTTGTATAGGGCTAACGGCGGTATACGCGGTTGTTGCGTTATTGAACCTTGGTTCGCTGCAGGCGCCGGAAACCGAATGGAAAGCGGTGACCGGCGACAGCGCGGTTATAAGCTTCAGCGAGGCGGCTCCGGCCATTGGGGAGATAAGGGTGTTCGGCGGGCTTTACGAAGGCGAGTTCAAGCTGGAATCCCCTGATGGGAGCTATTCCGTAACCTTTGAAC